>Ga0214544_1000472_pt1 | contig 73242 bp, 35 predicted proteins | sample CNSS3metaG_FD_160074 | JGI IMG/M metagenome (GOLD analysis project Ga0214544, IMG submission 160074) | Root nodule microbial communities from cowpea collected in UCLA plant growth center, Los Angeles, California, USA - CNSS3 | ecosystem: Host-associated > Plants > Roots > Nodule | place: USA... | reverse complement strand
GAATTTTGAAAAGCTGATGCAATTTGGTTATTTTTATTAAATTTCTTGAAATAGATCAATATTTTTTCATTAAAATTAAAGTTGTAAATAGAAATAGTTTGTTTTGTTGGTATAATTAACATAATCTTACTGTCAATCTTGATAAAAATTGTTGATCCACTTCAATAAATTTAACGAAAATAACCAAATTATATCAATTTTTCAAAGGTCGGGATCAAATTAAAAAATTAAAACTAGAAAATATATTACTTATAATTTAAAAAAACTTTAAAAAAATCAAAATTTTCAAAATATATAAACATTAAAAAAAATTCAAAAATCTTAGGGTGCCATGGCCCCTCCCAGCCCTTAAGATGCTCCGCCCATATATATATATATATATATATATATATATATATATATATATATATATATATTTCTTTTTTTTTCTTTTTTCTAAATTTAAAGTTTTATTATTTTAATTTAAATTATTTTTTAATTTTATTTTTCAATTTTTTATTTATCCTTTTTAAAACTGACTTAATTTTTTTACCTCCGAAAGTCGACTTCCGGTAATGATTTTTTATCTTTGGAAGTCGACTTCCGGTAATGATTTTTGACTTCCGGAAGTTTATTTCCGGTGATATATTTTCACTTTCGGAAGTCGACTTCCGGTGATATGTTTTGACTTCTGGAAGTCGACTTCCGGTGATATGTTTCAACTTTCGGAAGTCATATATTTTGACTTCTGGAAGTCGACATCCAAAAGTATTTTTGGGGGTGTGATGTACGTGAGTTTCCTTAAATGGTCAAAGGGTATTTTGAGAATTTAAAGAAATTTTGGAGGTGCAGAAGAAATACTTGGAGGTGTAGGAAGAAAGACCCTGGAATAGAACCATATTACCATAATACACAGTGGCGGACAAGGTCCGCAGGGACCATGGCCATTTTTTAATTTTTTAGTTTGATTTTTTTTAAATATAATATTTATTATTAATAAATAATAAAATAAAAAACTAAACGTAATAGAGAATAATAAAAAATTTTAATATATTTTTTTTGTTCTTTTTCATTTTAAGTTTCTCATTCATTTACTATTTTTGCATTTCTTCTTTTATTTTTTGTTTTTTTTTTTAAATAAAAGTGAGATATAAATTCATTCTCTCGCTCATAGTTCTCATCTGTTCTCTTTTAAGAAAAAAAAAAGGAGTAACTATCTCTCTTCTCTGGATAGGAAAATATTAATTTGATATTTAGTTTTTTTTTCATCTTATGAATTTTTGTATATTTATTTTTTTATGAATATAAAAAGAAAAGTTATGTACTATATGTTTTTTTATAACTATTTCTTAAATGTAACTTGATTATCATATATTTTTAGTAATTATGTCTCTCAAATTTTGATTAAATTTTGATAAATTATTTTTTAGTCTTTATTTTTTTTAAATAGGTATATTGATGAAAAATAAAATAATAGATTCATTTTTTTGTGACGTGAGAAAAGGAATATACTATTGAAGATAAAAACAATACAAATTTACTACTTCACCTATTTTCAAGTATGATACTAGGAATCCAATTGTTGAATTAGAGAACCATTTCTTAAAATTCAAAGAATTATAAGTGGAAAGTTTCATATTAATTCTTTCGAATTATAGGCAGAATGTTTCATATTAATTCTTTGGAACTTTTTTATAAGAAAATGGGTTCAAATATGAGAATATCCAGGAAAAGAGATGAAATTAGAAAAACTAATTTAAAATGAGTTTCATATTAAATACAATTTTAAAACTATAATTTTTGTAAAGAAAAACATACAAGAATTTCAATATTAAATTATATATACAATTTGAGTATATTATTTTGGCTCCTTCAAACTTTTTGACCATGATCCGCCAATGATAATACATGCAAGGAAACTATTGAACTATAGAGTTTTCCTAAAAACTATACATGACAAAATAACATATGGATTCAAACTCCAGGTTCCTCTTCCAGAGTTACATCAACTCTTATCATCTTTTGCTCACACCAGCAAAGTGATCATTACAAAGAAGAAAAATAAAGATAAGGAAACTAACAAGGCATGCTAGGTTAAACTAGCTAAAAAAGAGATAACATATATATGTAATATAAATAGTACCAAAACACCTAATAACATGTTAAATTTCATCACACCGTTTTCACACATTCATACCTGAAATCAAACTTTTCTAACTCAATTTATTCAGAGACGTGCATTTGAGTCAAACTCGTGAAGCCGTGTACTTGTGGTGGTAGTACATTGCTCCACTGAGCTACCAAACACAAGGTTAGTCCATGTCACGATCATAAGAACCATGAGACCATTTGTCACAACCAAAATCTCAACAGGATGACGAACCAAAATAAAATATTAAAAAAAGAGGTTTGGAGTCACCATCATAGTTATTATAGGAAACTATGGAAAACCAACAAAAAAAAAGAACAAGGTCTACGAAAACAGATTTAGGGGTACGGGAGTTGGTTACGCGTAGAGAAGGTGTTAGCACCCTACAACGACCGTTCTAAGACAGTAGATTTAATTAAAATACAAAAGGATGTGGTCTCCTTTAAATGTTTATTTTCTAAAATAATAAAAAGAGAAAATTCAAAAGAAACAAAGAAAGATTTTTGTTTTTTGGACTCGACAAGGATTACTCCTTGCTCCTACGTATTTTCATTCATAATGGAGAATCAGGGTCACGTAGTTTTTTATAAAACAACTTTTTGAAAAAACAATTTGTTAGAAGAAGTTGATATCACCTTTTTTTTTATATTTGAAAATTTTGTATTATTTTTTTAGTAATTTTACAGAAGAGCGAAGGTAATATGTACTAAGACGACGCGAGCAGTCACACAAACATTTATACATTTTAAAATTTAAAAAGATATTTAAATTATTTATTTAGTATTATTTGCTTTAAAGAAAAAACAATCCTAAATATTAAAACAGATTATGCTTCTAAAAATGATAAAGCATAGAGTGGGGATGAGAATATAAAATTTTGGGTTGTCGTTAGTTGTTAGAAAAAGCGGTGTGGGTGGATACAGTATTTTGGGCTGAGGCATCAAAAGAAAATACGTAAAAGATTAAAGTAGTCTTTTTCTTTTTTATTTATTATTATTATTATTATTATTATTATTATCATACAATTATTATTTAGAAAAAGAAAAAAAAACTTATTTTTATTTTTATATATAATTTTATTTGTTTATTGGTTTTTTAAATATATTTTTATTATTAATTATTCTATTATTTTTATTAAGCTAGATGAAATTGGGTGTAACACCGTTCTTATGACAAGATCTCTTGTCAGTCTCACTAACTAACCATTCTCCTCTATATGGGTATGAATGGTTAGTAGAGTCCAAGATAGCTTCACATGATGGAACAATCCTTACCTCAATGTACACCCAAGTGATTCACACACAAGATAGGATTTCCTCCCCGGAAATCACTACATCATCATCACTTTCATAACTAATATTCACATCACACATTCTCATATGAACTTAAATCATCACACCATAACAAAGATATTGTACCTTAATCCAAAGTCACTCGTCCTTAACAATACATCAACATGCATACTTTACACTTCATATCACACTCTCTTAAGTATATTGCTTAATAACTTAACAGCACATGTGCAAATTATTTGGGATTTTAAAGTAAAATTGTAGCTTCAACAAAGCTTCAAAAATTATGTTCTTACATTGAAATTAAATATAATTGAATCAAAAATGCAATGCAAAAAGAATCAAATCAATTGAGTAGTTGTAAAAAAAGTTATGCACCAAACAAGCAACAAAGGTCAAAGTTGTCAACAACATAAACTACTGGAATCTTACATGAAAAACTGCTTTAATTACAGACCTCCCATCGAAGATCTGAACAGTCAAAGTAAAGGACGATATGTTTAGGACCAATTATCAAAATTTTAGTTCACTTCGACTACTAATGAAGTAGGAATCCCATGTTTTCCAAGATGACTCGGACTTGGAAAACAGGGTGACACCCAGAGCTGGAAAAGTAGCATCCAACGATATATCAGAATACTAAACTCCATCTTTAAGCTTTGATTGAGTAATTTAACATCTCTCACGTTAATCCACACTTAAAAGACCTCTTAATACATAAAAAAATCAGATTCATAACTCATGTAGTATCAAATACTCAATTCAAGGATCTCATAGAGGCATTCCTAAAACAATCAAAACCAATGTTTCATGCTTTCCTCAACTCAATTGCATATAAATTATAGATTTAAACACCATTCTCCACTAAAAGATCAATTATACCATCTAAGATCACCGAGCATACCACAACACCATTTATCACAACTTTAATATATCACAAATTACAATACCAAGCATAACAGATTTAACATATCATCCAATCATCAAAATAATCAATACTTACAGGCTCATTACCACACGTCATTCTATTCACAGCAAACAATGGGATAAATCTCAAAATGGAAAGGCTAAAACTAGTTTTCTTCACCTAGTGAAACAACACAAAACACTCTAAAACAGTAAAACGCTTTTGTACTTAGGAGATGTTCTATCTATACATTGAAACATCACAAACACAACTCGACTACACCATTGTTTTCAAAGATAAACATAGACTCATATTGATACCTCTAAGGTCACATGCAAGTGAGAAAAACTTACATGCAAAAAGAAAATAAATTTGGCTCAAGAAAAGAGAAAAAAAAATCTATTTACTCAAACGAAAAACTAAACAATTAGATGTTTTTTTTTTTATAATTATAGAAGTTCTTTTTAACACAACATTATCTTTAAAATTGTAAAAGGTTTCTCAAATATTTTTGTTGTTTTCACCGAAAAGGAGTGATGTGCTTCTGTGGTAGAAAACTGATGTTTTTAAAACATTGATCCGATTCTTTGAAAAAAATGAGATTCGAATTACGTGCTCAAAGTTGAGTAGGAGATTTTTCCATACATGTAAAACCTTTTATAAAAATGTAAATTCATCACTGCATTAAGTGGAGAATGTGGAGAAGGTATACTTGATATGAAATTATCGTGTATTTATAATTTTTTTTGCTTTAGAAATACATTTTTAAATAATATATATATATATATATATATATATATAATTATTTAACCTTTATTTAACACATTCTTTTATTTAGAGTTAAATATATTTTTGGTCCTTAACCTTTAGTAAAAATTAGAATAAGTTTTTCCTTGAAACTTTGACCCAATTTAGTTTGTCAACCTTAAAAATTCATTAATTTAGTTTTTTAATCAAATTTTGTTAAATTTTTTGAACACTTTAAACTCATTTTATAATATTATTTTAATTATTTATGATTTTTATTTTAATATTAGTTGAGAAACGTTTTTAAAACGTCAAAATAAATTTAATAAAAATTGGTTAAAAAAAATAAATATACATATTTTAAAAATTAAAAACTGAATTTCATCAAAGTTTAAAAAAAAAAATTCAATTTTACCTTAAAGGTTTTAATTTAAAAGTCAAAACATATTTAAGACTTCGATCTAATATTTGTTACTTTTGTTTTGTTATTCAAATATACTTAGAAATGTGTGGATATAGATAAATACGTTACTAGCTATACTCCATAATAATTATATATGGGAGTTGCAAGGATAGATCAAAAGTATAATTTGTTATTGTCCTTATCTCCTTGATAGTTATCGTGATTAAAACAATGATAAAATCAATGGGTTTAATTGTGAGTTCCGTAAATACGTCTGGGCTTTAAAACTAATATTTCTTCACACTATGCCTTAACTTATTGAAGTTTGTGGGATTATGGCCTTGTGACTTAGAAGAACTTATTACCTTACCATGGTCACAAGGAGGCTGTGGTGTTAAGGTGAGGAATTATATTTTTGAAGGAATTATAATAGTAGCGTATTCTTAGCATGTCAAATGATAAAGATAATGAATTTCTACAGATTTATTTTCTCGTATTATTTGATTTGAAATTGTGGTGTTTTCTACTGTTGTCAGAATGCACCATATCTTGCCAAGGAAAAAAACTTAAGCGTGATTGACACAGTCATCGATACTTTGAGAAAAGCAGATTATGATGAACCAGGTGCTCCAAACGTTATGATTCAGTCCACTGATAGTTCTGTACTACTGAAATTCAAGGAGAAAACAAAGTATGAACTTGTGTACATGATTGATGAGATAGTTGGTGATATCGATGATTCAGCTCTTTCGGATATCAAAACATTTGCTCATTCTGTGGTTATCAAAAGGGGCTCTGTGTACCTGACAAATGAATTCTTCCTCACTGCCTCTACAAAGACCGTGCCAAAGTTAAAATCTTCTAATCTCTCTGTTTATGTACAAACATTCCACAATGAGTTTGTATCTCAGGAATGGGATTTCATGTCAGATCCAACTGAGCAGATCAATACATTTGTTCAGGATGCTGGAATTAATGGTGTCATCACAGGCTTCCCTCAAACAGCCGATAGATACAGAAGTAAGTGCATACCTTTTATCTATTTATTTATCTTTTATTAAAAAATGTTAATTATTAGTTTTTTTTTGTTTCGATAGAGGATTTGAATTCACAACTTTTTTATTTTCGTTTTTAAATCTTCAAATTAATTTTATATATCTCAAATATCTTCAAATCAATTTTATATATCTCAAATATTAGTGGAAGAAATGGACCGGCAACTTCTTGCATTTTTCTTCTGATTTTTGCCACTTAATCAACTCTATAGATTTAAGTTAAAATGTATGTTTCTTGTAATTCATTAAAGGTTTATTTTTGGCTCTTTTTGATTTTGATATTGTGTTAAATCACTTCAGGCTTATGATTTTCATGATCCTACTGCACAGGGAACAGATGCTTAAATTTGGGTAACAGCACTCCCAATTACATGAAACCAGTTGGTATAGGTGGCCTTTTTCAACTCATAGACAAATCTTCCTTACCTCCAGCTATGGCTCCAATCCCTTCCCTGATTGAAGCTAATGTTACAGAACCCCCTTTGGCTCCCTTTTCTCAAATATCCCCATCTAGCTCTATTGGTGGAGCACCAGGAGCACAACCACCACATAATGCACAGCCTAAGATTGCTGTTTGCTTCACCATGTCCTCTCTCACACTGCTTCTAGCTTCTCTTCTACTTTGAGTGGTGCAGGCTTGGTTTTTCTGGTAATAGCCATATATATATATTTCCACGTTTCTTTCTGGGTTAGGTAGAAACAAGCTTTTGGCTTCAGCACTGCTTCATAAATCCTAATATCGTACTTGTACCAGTAAATTATTTCCATCACACAGGAAAATATTGTTTGATAAGGTTTTGTTGCTGTTGGTAACTGTTTCTGGTATGATAAGTAAGTAAAGTTATTATTCTCATTCTCCATTCTCTTTCTGGTGCAGTAGTAAGTAACTACTGCAGGTACTTATTTTATATATGAAATCTTTTCTAGATGGGCTATTTTATCTTCCATTGTAAGATGTATTTTCATCTTTGCCAAAATCAACATAGAGTTGAAAATGTAAATTAAAATAATATAATTAGTTATTGAATTAAAAGATTAATATCAGGTCATATTTTTAATAGTTATGCTTTTATATTTTAAATTTTATTATCTAAAGTTATATATATGGCAATGATGAGCTTCATTCAGATATAACATAGGATAAATGACATATATGTGAAGGTGATTTGTTCACTAGATTTTTATTCTGTGCATGAATTGTTGTCGGTTGAAGATCTATTTGATTGGTTGGTAGATGATGCAACACCTGAAAATCTAGGTCTCGTCGTGAATGTTGAGTTACATGGTGAGGATGATAATTAAAACTAGTGAGTTAGAGGATTAATTCTTGATGAATAATAATTTAAATCAAGCTTCTAAGTTGATTTTAAATTACAAATTTTGTAAAATATTTATATATCATTCTAAATTCTTTACCTTTAGAGCTGTCAAAATGGATTGGAACCAGCGAGTCAACCCGGTTCACCGCGGATTCGAGATGGGTTGGGTTGAATTTGTTTTATAAATTTTAATATGGATTAAAATAATACGGGTTAAACATGTGGTGAGCCGGATTGGCTCATCAACCCGCAAATAAAGGGTCACACAAGTATTTTTTTATTAAGTTGGGTTTTGCTTTGAGCCATGTTAGGTTGTTTTTTAGCTAATACATAGATAATTTGTATTTTTGTGATTTTTGTTGTATTTAGATTTAATTAAAGTTTATTTAGATTTTAATTAGAATTATAATTTAGTTTTGACTAAAAAAATAAAAAAATAGTATTTTTTTTAATTAACTGAACCCGTGAGTCAACATGTTTAACCCATCAACCCGTGGTGAACTGGGCCAGGTTCAAATTTTTTTGACTCGCTAATAAGTGAGTTGGTTTGGGTTAACTCACTAAATTATCAACCCGTGATGAGTCGAGCCGGGTCGAGTCGGGTTACTCGTTTTGATAGCTCTACTTACCTTAATTACATTTATTTCCGTTAATTACCTTAACAACCATTCCATTACTCACTACTAATAGCATTTAAAATGATATTGATCAAATATTTTTCCGATAAAAAGAAAAACTAATGGCATTTTAAATGAAGTAGGTAAAATATTTTCTCTTTTATTCATAATTTATTGAAATAAACACATCCGAAATTTATATAATATATATAAATTATAGTTATCGAAAATGCAACTACTTAAAGTTAACATATGTTCAAGGAGTATGAAAATGTTGGTAGAGTAAGATCACATTCCTCCTTAAGTAGTATTATATAATAAAATAGAGTTAGCTCTTAGAATTCTTGCTTGTTTGAGTTGTGATTAATTCCTCACGTTATATTTGATCTTTTGGAGTGAGCTATATGGTCTAATAACAACTCTTGGACTCATGTTATTTGAGAGAAGAATTTTCACTAAAAAAATGATTTTATTTAAATATGTATTTTCTTTCAAGTTTCTCCTTACTTGAATTATGAGACGTTGTTTGAACAAAAACGCATGAAAAAAATTAAATAATCACTCAATTAAACGTCACTTTAACAACAACTTAACCATTAAATCAAACTTTAAAAAATTTCTATAATTTTAAAATAACTCAATTAGTTCAAATGGAAAACAAATCGTTAAATATTATATAACTAATGGCACATACTTAACATAACTACTTAATCCATGATTGTTGACAACATTTAAAATGTACTAGTTGAAGAATATATATGATTCACTTGAAAGAAAATCTTATTATTTAAGCCACATTTATAAAGTAGATTATTTAACATCCAATTGACACACGTATAATATGAATATAATTTTGAAAATCAAATAATAAAATAAATGAAATTGAAAAATCAATAGTAAAAATTGAAGGCAATTAATAATATCAAGGTTTCCAATGAAATGACTATATGTATATTTTAAATAGAATGATAAAATTCCTAAAATTAAAAGTTCAGAAAAAAAAATTGCAAAACAATACAAAGGTTTAGTCCTGAGATGTGTTAACCAATGGATTTATATTAAATTTTACAGTGGATGTTTAATAAATATCTTAAATATAAGATACACTATTTATCTGATTTTGTATTAAAAGGAGAGAAAATATCTCTATCATGAAAACTAAGTTCTTTTGAGACAAACTGAGAAAAAAAAAAAATCATATTTTAAAACTTCTCCCATCATAGAAAAAAAATCACTATGAGACCTACAAATTAAAACAAATATCATCTAATTTGTTTTTACTGAAATTTTATGTGTTAACCTTTCGATAACTGTTTATTTCATTGATATTTATGATGTAATCAAATTGTTAATACTTAATTATATATTTTTATTAATATATAATAACTGCATCAAAAGTATTTTTAAGTATTATTTAACCACTTTAAACTAGTAATGTTATGGACATATTCAATCATATATTTTAGCATATTTCCTAAATCGAATATGTACAAATTTTATGTTATACATTGAATGGAGAAACTAACAAATGAAAATAGTACAAGATTTTAAAATAAGATTTTGCACGGGAAATACTTCCATATAAGCTAAAGTTATTTTTATTTTTTTCTCTTTAAATTCATTGCTAAGCTATAAGTTTTATTAATGTATATTATTTCTATAAAACCTTGCATAATCTTAACATATTAATTCAATATCGATTATTAAATTTAATACTTTTATTTAATTTTGCAATTAAGCATTAGAAGAATAAATTTAGTACTCATTAATTTCTACATTTTAAATAAATTGTTATTTTTGTAAAATTTATACTTATTCTGAAAGGATATAAACTTTCCCAACACGCTTACACCAAAACATGCATCAAGACAGCAAACAAATTAGTTTTTTATTCATAACAACTCTTTTTAGAAAATAAATATTGCTGCATGTTATAATTTTTAAAATACTACTTTTATCAAGTAAATGTACAAATATTATGTTCAGTTTACATATGCAAGTTGTAATAGTTATTAAATTAATTATTAAATGTGATAGTCCATCATATCAATTTACTCAAACCAAAAAGAGTTTAAGGAAAAAAAAAAACAAACCATACAATAAATCTCATTGTGCATAATCAGATTTGATAAAATTAATCGGTGTAAACATATTTTAATCTTATATATGTATTTTGTTGTAAAATATTATACCATCAATCAATTAAAAATCAATTTTAATATAATTGATAAATAATTATTATCAATATTAATAGACTCGTTAATACAAAGTTATTTGTGATTGAATAAAAAAAAATACAATGGTAATAGAATTTTGAATACAATTTGTTAATGCTATTTATTTATTTATTTTTCATTTGATTTTCAACTCCACTTTTTTTTATAAATTTATACAGTTTCTTATCATACAAGTTTACACATGTATATGTATGTATTACCTAATGATAATAATAACACTAGTCCTCCCAAATTAAGTGGGTCCCACTCTGTGAATGCAACACTTCTCTCTTTTTCTGTATATAACAAGGCATAGTACTCACGTTAAGGTGGCCAAATTACTGGACTTTTTCTCGTGCAGGTATAGTCGGAACTTCGACGGAAACTCGAACTTCGTCGGAATGTGGAACTCACGCGCTATTCTCTGTTTACTCTCTCTTCTGCATTCTCTTCTTCTTCATTCGGTGCTGCCTCTGGTATCTGCCCAAGGATCCAAAACCACCCCTTGGAACACTCTCTCCGGTTCGTCTCTTCGTTCTTCTTTCTCTTTCTTTGCTTCTGCATGTGGTTCTGAGGAAATGCATAAAAGAAATTGAAATCAGTGACATTTGTTCTTCATCGTCGAGTTCTTGTTAATTCCAAAATTAAGTGTGCATTTTGTTGCTTATGCACTTTAATTGAAACTTTGTTGGTGAGAATGGAAGTAAATGAGGCTGACGATTGAGATGTTGTTGTGCACTGTGTGCTAGAAAATTGTATAGTTGTATTTGATGTTTCTGGAATTAGAGTAGGGAAGTGGGAATTAGGAATCAACTTGTTGGAGTTGATATAGCTGAGTTGTTATCGGAAAGTGATAAATCTGTTTTCGCATGCAGTTAAGGTATTAGAAATTCAAGGTGAGTTGAAAGTTCCACGTTGTATACAAAATAATAAGATAAACAATATATAAGTAGAAGATTCGTAAACTTATTGTGTTAAGGGTTTTAGTTGAATGTGGTGTCAATATGTTTTCCTGTTCTTTTATATAAATTCGTTCATTTATTATTGTTGAATTTCCCCAATGTCTCTCCTCAAAAAACCTAACACAAGGTTTTTGAACTGTGGTTGCATTCATATTGGTAAATTTTCTATTAAACCTTACAAGTGATGAATGGAAAGTTCCAAAGTGTGGAGCAAGTGGAAATTTGAGATATTTAATACTTTTTCTATATATCTGAGTTATGAATCATCTAATATTAAGAGATTAAAAGAGAACAATTTTGTGAGTTCTTCGTATGTAACAAAGGGAAATTAATTTCCAGATCATATTTTTTTTGTGAAATGGACTGTTTGTGAGTCGAGAAATTGAAGTCTTTGTTTGATTATAATGGAGAGGACTTCAACCATTGATAGAAGTCTAGATATAGTAAGATCTTAGAGTCTTCCTCCTCGTATAAACTAAGAAGCCACAGTTTGAATAGCATTTGATATGTATTTGAATGATTTATTTATACACACTTTTCTTCAGTTTTAGGAAAAACTTCTGCTCTGTACTTTGTGTCTTGAAACTCACTTGGACACTTTCTTTTGCAGGAAGTCCACCATTGGTCATAGCACGCGGTGGGTTTTCTGGGATATATCCTGATTCCAGTGATCTTGCATATAGTCTTGCTGCACAAACTAGTTTAGCAAACGTCATTGTATGGTGTGATGTGCAATTAACGAAAGATAGAGAGGGAATCTGCATTCCAAGCATCAAACTTGAAAATGCTACTGACATTGGTCATATTTCTAAATACAAAAGTAAGACTTATTCAGTTAATGGTGTACAAACCAGTGGCTATTTTTCTGTCGACTACACACTAAAGGAGCTGCTTTCGAATGTCATTTGTAAGTTCAACTTTTGTTATAGATATAATTTTATTGTTACATTACATACTTTCAGTAATTGATGGATTAACCGATTCTTTTCTTACATTGACGTTTTATAATAATTTTAGAAGTTAACAGTAAAAAACATTTTCATTTAGGTTTGTGATTCTTGTTAAGATTTACAGAAGGATCTACGAACATACAACACAGAATTCTTTTATATGAACCAAATCTAAGAACTGCTAGAGTATAATCATCTATTCACTGAGAGTAGGACAAGCTCTGTATAGAGTCCTGTTATAGGTAAAAGAAACTCCATTACCGACTAACAAAGACTGTTGACAGCTGTCACTAACAGCTGCGTACACTCTTACCCTGTCTAATACATATACACTAGCACATATTGAGAGGGTTGGCGGACATAAATGGAGAAGGAGAGCAAGACAACCATGAGGTTTACATCTGTGAATCTTGGGCTTCTGAACCTTGAAGATAGTGCTGTGCACACGTTCAGAAACTAGGATACTCTAATTCTACTTTCCTCTCTTAGATAGGCTGCTGCACCTCACCGGAGCAACAAAACCGTAGCCCCACCACAGCTCTCACTAGGAATCTCACTCTTAGATTGTGACTTAGCCCACTGGTCCCCGTCACGGGATAACCGTGTAACCCGCAACAATCTCCTCTTTAACAATTGTCCCACTAAGAATCTCACTGTTGGATTGTATCTCGACTCGTCGTGGAATAATTGTACAATCCGCAACACAATCAACACACCATATGAGCTAAATGGAGGTGCCAAAATAGTGTACTTGGTAATCACACTAAGAGATACTGTACGGCCAAACATTATAGTGTACGAAACTGGAACACAATATGCCTCTCAAATTTTAAACAGATAATTCCTGCTAATTTCAGGTCCATTTAATCTATACAAACCTTAAATTAAAATTATACCTATTTTGTTTGCTCTACTGTTTTTAAGCCCATGTTTGATTAGATTGTTTGCAGAAAGTATCAAAGGTTATGCCCAGGCAACTGAGAAATTTATCACAGTGAAGTTTGTTCTTATTTCTTTTATTGATCAAGCTAATCTCTACTCATTTGGGTTATCCCCTTTTAGTCAGTTCTCTCAAGCGTGTGACCTATCTTCAATTAATTTTATGTTGATAATTATTATTTTAATAATGCAATATCTTATCTTTTACATTTAAGACTAACGATTTTCACATTAATAATAGATTGTTTTGTGAGTCATGTATAATGTGTAGCAGTATAAATCAAGACTTTGGAGGCCATGAGTTATAGATATACCCATATTTTGGTATTACACATAGAGCATATTATATGGGTTATGATGATGATAAACAGAACAACTAATCTTTTGATAGTTTTAAGCCAAAGTCTCTTTGTCAACCTTTATAGTGAACTGAGATTTTCAACAATGTTCTTTGAAACAGGTTACAGTTGCATAGCTGTTAATTAATTGTTTATATACTTTATGTTAGACACTAGTATTATCTATACTTTACATGTCAGTTACACATGCACACACATACATACATACATACTAATTGATACTAATTGCTGGATACTGAACAGTGATTCAGAGAGATTATACCCGAACAAACAAGTTTGATCGCAGTAATTGTCGAATTCTTACTGTGAATGATTTGGTTAGAACGGAAGCTCCAAACCCACCAGGATTGTGGTTGAATATTCAGGTATAATGCATTTTCATCACTCAGTATTCTAGTTTTCCAGAACTAAGACCCTTCTTTTTCTGATATTTTGCAGCATGATGCATTCTATGCACAACACAATTTGAGTATGAAAAATTTTGTACTTATTGTTTCTAGAACAGTAAATGTCAGTTATATCTCATCACCTGAAGCTAGTTTCCTGAGAAGTTTAAGGGCACACGTCAACCCAAGCATAACAAAACTGGTCTTTAGGTTTCTGGAAAAAGATAAAGTAGATCCATCAACCAATCAGACTTATGGTTCGCTGTTAAAAAATTTAACATCTATCAAGACATTTGCTTCAGGAATACTTGTTCCCAAAGAGTACATATGGCCTGTAGATCCATCAAGTCTTTATATACTACCACATACATCTTTGGTCTCTGATGCGCACAAAGTGGGGCTGGAAGTCTTTGCCTCAGATTTTATGAATGATCTCTCAATCAGCTATAATTACAGTTATGACCCTGTTGCTGAGTACCTCAATTTCATTGACAATGGAAACTTCTCTGTTGATGGTGTGCTGTCTGATTTCCCCCTAACTCCATCTGAAGCTATTGGTAAGTCAAGTCTTTCTTCATTTTGTCAGAATGTCAATAATATAATGTGCATTTGAACTTATCAAATCTCCTCTACAATCATCATTTTCTTTTTCTACTGAGAAGTTGTATTTGTTCATTGCAATGGAGTTGATGAAGCTATGGTTCCTGTTACCAGGGTACTGCCGGCCTTGTGTGCTAAGCATTTTTTATGAATAACCCTAAACGAGTTTCTCAAGCATAGGGATGTTAATGGGACGGGTAGGGTGCAAGTAGTAGCTCCCTCTATCCTACCCGGGGAATAAATATTTGCCCGGTACCTGTACTCATATATGTCGGATATACGTTATTCGGGTACCTGTATAATTTTTTAATATCTACGGGTATTCGCGGATATTTACAAAAAAAATAAAAATAAATATTTAACAACATATTTTAATCATTAGAATATAATACATAACATTCATAAATTTTAAATAAAGTCCAAATAAGTCATTTATATAGTGTTGAATGATAGTTTACAAAGAAATGAATTTTTTTTAAAACTAATTGATAAAAAAATAACTCATTCAAATTCAATATGTTAATATTTTAATCATGTTTTTTTTTTTTTAATTTAAATTAGAGTATAGCGACAAGTATTCACGGGTACGGATATTATCATACTCGTACCTGCCGTCCCATTAACATGCAGGTATTATAACCGTACCCGTTCCCTTAACATGCAGGTATTAAAAAATACCCGTACCCATTACCTGCGGGTATCCATCTACAATATTTATTTCATATCCGTTGCGGATTTTATCCGCGGATACTCGTGGTACGAATTTTTTTTTACATTCCTACTTAGGCATTTGTGTGCTAATTTACTTTGTTAATTTCTTACTAAATTAGCAAAAATATAGATATTTTTCCGCTTAAGAATTGCATGCTATTATCTTTCCAAATTGAATACGGTTTTTTCTAAAAATTTGAATGTACTTCATTGCTTGATTTTAGTTCATGCGGATTCTACATAGCAATCATTCATCCCACACTAACTTCAGAATGCATGTACGCGTGAGTATAAAATTCTTCCTCCCCCGCCCCCCCTTAAATGACTGTCGATTTCTATTCTTCTTATGCAGACTGCTTTGCTCACATAGGCCTCAATGCTCCAAAGAAAGGTGCGTTAAAATCAATGCTTTTATGCTTCTATTCTATGATTATGTACTCATTTTGTTCTTTAGTGTATCCATGGTCAATTCATTTCATAATACCTCTATGCTTGTGCAGATTACATCATTGTTAACCACATACATTCATTCTGTTCTTGTTTCAGTTAACACTTTGGTTATTTCAAAATATGGAGCAAGTGGAGACTATCCTCCTTGTACCGACTTAGCATATGAGAAGGCTATTTCAGATGGTGTGGATGTTCTTGACTGTCCTGTTCAAATGTCCAAGGATGGAATACCTTTTTGCTTAAGCTCTATTGATCTTATAGAGAGCACAAATGTTGCTCAATCAAGTTTCAGCAGACTAGGCAAAACTATCCCAGAGATCAAATCTGGCAATGGAATATTTACATTCGACTTGGCATGGGATAATATAAAAAGCTTGAGCCGTAAGTCATATGGTCCAATACTATTCATTCAGTTCATTTATATGAAAGACTATCTATTTGAAAGAAAACTCGAATGATAGAAGTATTAGTAATTAGAAACTAAAGAATAATTTTTTTATTAGTTTTGAATATCTGAATAGCTACAATAGTTAGACTAGTTAGAACTGTAATATAGTTGTAACTGTCTAATAAATGACAGCTGTTGTAACAACCTAACAGCTGTAACTAACTGAACACAATACAACCTATTTACAATATTATACACAAGACAGAGAATACTTGAGAAGAGTATTCTCTTAACAAAGATCTACCAAACAATAAATGATATATACCTTAAATAAGTGGAAATTCATGTAGAATGAGATACACATACACTATACAGACAAATAATACGTTAGGAATAATTGAGACGAAAGTAACATTATTGCTTCTCTGTACAGCATAATCAATCTTGCTTACAGATATATTATCATAATTGTTTTGGTGTTTTCATTTGTGTAAAGATATTCCTTAAAGCAGGATATGGACCTGAAGGAGGTGCACGAAATCCTGCTCTGACAAATCCCAGAGTTATTTATAGCTTCTTGGAAGAATAGTGGCATGAAAATTTTTATTCACTTTGCCCTCACTTTAATTTTCATTTTGTGCTTCAATACCCTCTGTGAATGTATTTATGTATTTCAAAAATATGAAAAAAATATACGCAAATAATTGACGTCTGTGATTTTTATCTTTTTCCCTGCAGCCTTAATGTTGAACCCACATTCTATTAACAGTTTGTATAGGAACCCAGAATACAACAAGAAGGGGCAATTTTTAACACTGTCAGATTTCTTGAACTTGACAAAAACTCATACTTCCACACTAAATGTTATGATCATCATTGAGGTGTGTTCTGCTTATGCCTGTTATTTCACTTTTCTATTCATTCCTTAGTTGTCGATTGTGTGAACATATAATATCTTTGGTAATAAGCAGTCATGCTCAATAAAGTGTAAGCCATACGGTAAAGCTTAAAAAATGACTTCTTTTATTCATGAGGGGCATTCATATTGATGGGTTATATAATATATATATATATATATATATATATATATATATATATATATATATGACATTGGTCTTACACATATAAGGTATTTGACACCATATTTATTTCAAAACTTTAAGGCAATGGTATTTTGGGTCTTTATTCTTATATAGTATTTAACTTTGTCTATTTCATCCAATGTGAGACTTTGACTCACATTTGGACTATTCCCAACACATATAATCCTTGTAAATCCCAAGACAACATTGAGAAGGGAGTCAAGAAATTATTGGGACACAAAAGCATTACTAGATGTAATTAGCATCAAATGAAACTTCAAATTATCATTGTTTCTTGATAAAAGCATGTAACAAACCCGGTGGCTTGTTTAACTTTCTTCTTTAGTATGAACGTCAAAGATGTCACGAAATAGGACTCTCTGTTTTTCTTTCCCTTCACTTCTCTATTCACCTCCTTAAATAATACATAGCATATACGACTATTGATGATAATTGATCCTAATTCCTGATTTTTACAACCTAAATTAGGAATCCTAAACATATGTAATTATTATAAATATGCATATTACATAACAGCAGATTTGTAGGAAAATAACAATAATGGTCCAAGAGACTTATTGCCTAACAAAAGAGACAACCTTAAGCACTGCACTCCTCATTCCCTAATCCAATTCCCCATCCAAATCACATTAGGGATCTCAAATCACTAAGAGAGAGTGAGGGAAAGAGAGAGTTGTGTGGTTTCTATTTTTTAAGTATGAAAGATAATAAGTGTTTTTAGCGTGACATAATGAATTTCTTTCTATAAATTTCTTTTGTCTTATTTTATTGAAATTATTTTGTGTACCATTGTCAGAATGCAGCCTATCTTGCAAGGAAACAAAACTTAAGTGTGACTGATGCAGTCATTGATACTTTGAGCAAATCAGGTTATGATAAACCAGGGGCTCCAAAAGTTATGATTCAATCCACTAACAGTTCTGTGCTATTGAAATTCAAGGAGAAAGCCAAATACGAGCTTGTCTACAAGATTGACGAGATAGTTGGTGGTGCTGTTGATTCAGCTATTTCGGATATCAAAAGATTTGCTCATTCTGTGGTTGTCAAAAAGGAATCTGTATATCCTGTTAGTGAATTATTCGTGATTGCCTCTACAAAGATTGTATCGAAGTTCAAATCTTCCAATCTCTCTGTATACGTGGAAACATTCAGCAATGAGTTTCTATCTCAGGCATGGGATTTCATGTCAGATGCATATGTGGAGATCAACACATTTGTTCAAGATGCTGCAATTGACGGTGTTATCACAGACTTTCCAAAAACAGCTAATAGATATAGAAGTAAGTGCATACAAAACCTTTATTTCCTGTTCTTGGAACTAAAGGTGCAACTTCGGCACTATTTGGTTTTCATATTTTCTATTTAATCACTCTAGGGTTTAGGCACTTCTTACTTTTACTTCTCTTTCGTAATTCATTTTTTTAAGTTTGTAATTTTCCCTCACAACTTCTTCTAGTTCTCTTTCCATCATAATTTTGACGGGGTCTCAATTTGTTTTCATAGCAAATTTAGGACTACAATGAAGTCTCCCATCTGATGACTGATATTATTGTTCCTCATCCTAACACAGGGAACAAATGCTTAAATTTGGGCGATAAGACACCTATGTACATGGAACCAGTTCAAGTAGGTGACCTTTTGCAAGTCATGGATAAATCTCTCTTGCCACCAGCTCAGGCTCCAGCCCCTCCCTTGACTGAAGATGAAGTGACAGAACCCCCTTTGCCTCCACTTTCTAAAATTGCCCCATCAAGCCCTATTTCTGGAACTGAAGCAGGAGCACCACCACCGCGAAATGCACAGGCTAAGGTCACTGTCTGCATCTTTTTATCCACTCTGACATTGCTTGTAGCTTCTCTCCTGCTTTAAGTGATGCTGCATGCTTCCTAATTCCCAGTTAAAAAACAAAATAAAAACTAAATTTGAAAGAAAGGGTTGGTTATTCTGGATGTAGTCCTCTAGTTCCCCTATTTCTTTCTTGGTTAAGCAGAATGAAGCTTTTGTCTCAGACTGCTTGTATAGTCCTGATTTCTTACTTGTAGTGGTAATTTATTTCCATTAGCTGTTGTAGTTAGGTTTATTCCCCTTCTCCTTCCTCTTCCTGTTGTAGCAGTAGCATATGGAGTAGGAAACAACTTTTGGGAATTAGGAAATCCGATTATGGTCAATCTTTGGCTGGTGTTGGAAACTATGTTTTCTACAATAGTTATTGATTCTAAAGTGCCATATATTATTAAATACTGTGAGTAATTTCTGCTGGATTGTAGAAAACCTGTCATCTTGTCTCGGCATAATCTCTGAGAATTGAGACTTGTAAGAGTAAATTGTACTTATTAACCTATAATATCCTACCCTTCTTATCTGTGTATCAAAGGAGAAAGAAAAGTCTTAACCTTTTGAAGCACGTCACCGAGTCAGATAACTAACTAACTTTAAGAAATTTGACTACTCATCTTATGTGGAGTTTCTTTTCTCAATCACGTTTTTTTATAAAGTTACTGAATACGGAGCTCAAGTCTATAATGCTTAGACCAAACATGATGCCAACACTATTTTCATTAAGGATGCATTTGCTTCTTCGGATGGATCTAAGAGAGTGAGTGGATTCGAGGGAATGGGGATGGAGAGAGTAAGTAATGTTGTTCGTTTCAAGGAATGGAGAGAGAAAAGTAAAGGAATTTGAACAAAAAATACGTCAATTCATATGATAAATAGAAAAAACATGGTGTAATAGATTAAATCTTTAGATTACAATTTTATTCTTATAATTAAAATTAATATAAAATTAAATATAATAATAATAATAATTATTATTATTACAATAGTTATTATTATCATTCCTAATACAATTATTATTATCATTATTTCTATTTTTAATTATGCATAGGATTTAATATTAATAATAATTATTATTATTATTATTTAATTATTTTTTGTGTGTTTTAATTCACAATTAACATTAGTATTTTTATATTATAAATATTATTATTATTAATAATAAAATTTATATTATAAATTATTATTATTATCATTATCATTATTATTAATATATGAAAAATAATTAAACTTTATGTCTATACTAGTTTAATTTATAACTCATAAATATTGAAGTATTTAATATATTTTATAATTCAAATATGCAAATGAGATTATAATAACAAACATATTAATTAAAAATTATTTGGGGTAAATTTGTAAAATACATATGATAATGTGGCTTTTCCGGCTAATTCTTACGAATCTTCTTTATGATGAGAATGGTTTTTATCCTTTCTTTTTCAAATTTATCCTCACAACTTTCTGCAAATCTCTTGAAACAAACCAAGAATATCATCTTTTTTTCCTTTTTCTTGATCGGTATATCTTTGGAAGCAAATAGGCTCTAAATATTTAATTGTTGAAACATGAATTGTTTAGGCAAATTGAACTCTCAGCCTACCACCTTTCTCACATTAGAACATTTATACAAAGAAAGATCTGATATAACTGCTTTTACTTATTGAAAAATTATTTATTAGTTTCAAATTACTGACATTTTTAATTGTTTTTTAATAAAAATGCAAGTTAAAAGTAAGTGATTAAATAAAAATGTAAAGATACATAGATAATTACCTAATTTATATCAAATAACAAAAACACTAGTGACTAAATTTATATATTTATCTTAATTTGATTTGTTATTTTAATTATATTAATTTTTCCTTTTAATATTAGATTAATTATAGTTAACTATAATACTAAAATACAATAGATCTAAAATATAGATTTATTTTAACTAAATCAAATTGATTTGGATTTTTTTTAAACAATTTAAATTAGATTAAAACTTAATTCCATTTACTTGCTCAATTAGATTAAATTTGATATCAGATTGGTCTAAGTGAAGATTAATCTAATTCAATTGGACGTGATTTTCATTTATGATTGGTTAAACATAGATCAACTTGACTTGGATTAACCTAACTCAATCTATTTTAAAACTTAAGAATTTATTGGATTTATTTTGATCTAGACTTAACTTAATCTAACCTTGGTTAGATTCAACTTAACTTAAATCCATCACAACTTAGTTAAATATGAGATTAGGTCAACTTAACTTTGACTCGGATTCGTGCGACACACCCTCTACTCAAGTGAAATACAACATGAAATAAATAAATCCTAATTCTCTCCTTACTCCGGTGACCGCCTTGTCCCTTGTGCGTTACAACCAATGCTTCGACGACATCTACTTACTGGAAACGAAATTTAAAAGGTCCATAAATCATGTCGCTAATCCACATCTTGCGACTTGAGCTGCCTCCACGACTTGAGTGCCGAATCCACATCTTGAGTGTCCAAAATGTGTCCAACACTGGCGTGGCTTACATTCAAGACACGTATACTAACATTCATGTTAAAATCATGTTACTTGAGTGATATCCAACTTGAGAGTAATCCAAAACTGCAAAAGCACAACATTTTACATTTTAAAAGTTTTATCACCAACAACAATCTTATGGGATGGAAACTTTTAAGTGATATAAATATATATATATATATATATATATATATATATATATATATATATATATTACACTTTTTATTTTTTATTTTTTATTTTACAATATAGATCTTCGTAATACTTGAAAAAGAAGAAGGAATTTTATTTATTTACTATTCCTTCTTTTCCTAATATTCTTACTAACTTTTACATGGTTGGTGGAAACATATTAATAAAAGGTTGATATGATAAACAATTTTTTACCGTGGTAGTATTAATTGTTTGTTTATCTTTTTATACAAAGAGATAAGTTTTTATCTTTTTCTTTAGTTCTGTGTTAATATTTGGTTTTAAGAAGTCAATCTCAATACTCAGTCTACTCAATCTCAATATCAGATTTAAGATTTTAGTATGGAGCCTATTCAGTCTCGACATTCTAATTTGAAAAGTTAGCTTCAGTACTCAGCCTATTCGACTTTAGTACTTAACTTTAAAAGACCAACTAAATATTTATCTCACTTTGTCTTAGTACTTGACTTTAAAGAGATCGACCTAAATACTCGACTTCAAGAGGTCAACCTTAGTACTTGACTTACTTGGCATACTCGGCCTTAATGTTCGACTTTAAGAGATTAGCCTCAACATTCGGTCTACTCAGTCTCAATACCTTGATTTAAGAGGTCAACTTCAATACTTGGCTTACTCGGTCTCAATACTCAGCTTTAAGATATTAACCTTAATATTTGACTTACTCAACCTCGATATTCAACTTCAAGAGGTCAACCTCTATACTCGACTTGCTTTACTTACTCAATTTTAACATGATTTGTCATCGAATAATCATCTTACATTATAATAAATATTTATATATTTCATAATTAATATAATTCTAATATATTGTATATGGAAAATATGGCATTGTAATTTTTAGATTTTACATTATACATCTAATCATATTAAGCCAACATATCTATTCTTTCAACAACAAACAATACATCACAACTTCATATACTACCACATGATTCATGTGTTTTCACCTTTCTTACAATTTATGCTTCCCAATACAGCCATCAAAATTCTCAAAAATGTTGGTAACTTCCCGAAGCATGCCTTAACCTTACAATCTCTTGGAAAAACCTTTCTAGCATTCCAAACAATCTAGATAAACATTCAAAAACTCCACCATACACATACAATATCCCTTTTTAACCACCCACTTATAAAGAGAAAAGGTAAAAGAATCAAAATACTTACAAATTTCAAGTTGTGATTGGTTTAAAATAATCTTCTCTTAACTAGTTTCTTAGAATTCCAATTTGATAAGAATTTGATAATAAGAAACTCCTTTAGAGTTTGAGAGAATGTAAAGACAGAGAGAAAAGTTTTATAAATTATAGATTTTAAAATAAAAATAAGATAACTTTTATTTATAAACTTCGTAGTTAATTCATTTTAAAATCTATTAATAAAATAATATTGGGCCTTGAAATACTTCTTACATTTATATATTAAGATTTTAATATATTCTTATTCTAAAAATTAAATCAATTTAGTCTTACTCATAAAATTAAAACTATCATAAATTAATTTTTCAAAATGAAAATTATGATTCAAAATTTTAAAATTAGTAAATTGGAATATTATCTTTTCATATTCTGGTAAATTAATATATTTATTTTATGCTAATATTAATATAAATTAATTCAATTTTTTTTCAGACAAATTTTAACAATATAATGATTTTTATTGTGTATTATAGTATAATATTTTTAAATATAACGATCCAAGATTAAATTAATATTTCAGTAAACAAATATAGATAAGTAAACATATTTAAATATATTTTATAATATTTCATATTTTTAATTCTATTTGTAATAATTTTCTAAATTAAATTTCAAATATTTATTTTCTACGTCTTATCTTATTAGCTTAAAATTAATAAAATAGAACATTTAATCATAATATTTAAAATAATATTTAAAATAGGTATTTAGTGTATTAAGTTGTTCCAGTTAAAAGTTTTAGGTCTTAAATCGAAAACAAAATAAGAGGAACTTTTTTTACTCTAAGTTAGTCTCACTGGGGCAAAAATAATTTCCGCCTTTGGCTAGTAGAGTTAATACTTTATTTATAGGAAAAATAGTTATAAATCGTTTTGATTCTCTGTAAAAGAACATTCAATTACAATAATAACCAAAATAAGAATTACAAATATAATAATCACACATAATATCTTCTTATTTGGTAATAAAATTTAAACTAAATATAAGGCGAATTTAGGTCCAATTCTTGGATCCACAAATTTTAAGTAGACTTTTGGATGTTTAATATTCATCTTCAAGAATCTGGTCTGACTCTAAACGACTAAAACAGTACACAATTTTCTAACCTTGAGTCATCAACTTGCTAAGATGAAAAGGTTGTCATAACCGGTCCACCATCTTTCTGGTATCGGGTCGAGCCTTTACTTTTTCTTACCTTATCTTTAGATAAGTTTCTTCTTATTCGTTAAATTTGGCATTTGTCTCATAATTTATGGTTGATTTATTTTACCACCAAAACAAATATTTTTTTGGTTTTGTCTTTAGCCGACTAATAACAACTACTAGTCGTGTCGAGTTAGTTGTTTTGAATGAACGTTTCTATCTCCAAGTTGAGCTAGGAGTTTCTTTTGTCTAATGTCATCAAATTAAAGATCAATTATAATTTTTTATTCATAACAGTAATTATTTTAATAATTAATAATTTTTTATTTTATAAATTGATATTTAAATTGGTCACTATAATGATTATCTCTAAAATTGATATTAATTAAATATTTTCTTGTAATGAAATGTTTAAAGTATAAAATTTAGGACTAAAATCCAAAATTTAAAATTACTCCTAACCACATTAATTCCAGTTTAAAAACAAAAACCACATGTTTTATTTTAAAATTATTTTAAAAAATATGAGAAACCAAAATAAAAATTAATTTAAATTTTAGAATCGAAGTATATAAATAAACCACAAAATTATACGTAAACTGAACCCTTCAGCTTTATCCAAAGCTAAAAAAAAATTGTTGAGCCTCCAATCACGTAAGCTTGTCGTCATGGTTCTTCTACTATAAAACTTGAACAAGGTATTTTGTTAAGTACATTGAATAAAAAACAAATTGAATGTGACTGCCTAGACTTCTTAGAAACAATCTTTTTTTATTTGCCTCCATCATCAGCCTTTCAACAGTTGATGATGAAAGATGTGATGTGACTTCGATTTAATTCTAGTATCTGTGTTTGGTTTATCTCAACTATTAATAAACACGGCAACACATTGTAGATTTAATATATTTTTCTGAAAATATGCAACACTTTTCCATTCTAGTAAAAAACTTGGCATAGTTTTTTTTTTTCTCTTTAATAGATAATAAATTTTTAAATGCTAAGAATTTTAATATAATAATAATAATTAAATTGATTAATATTATAATATATATATATATATTTCTAATTTTACCTCTAAAAATATAATTTTCTTTTAAATTAAAATAAGTATTTTTTAATAAAAATACCTATAAAATAAAAAAATATATAATAAAATTATTTATATTCATTTCTAAAATTAAAAAAGTGAACATAGGGTGTGTTTTCACCGGTTACTGTAATCGTAATAATAAGGGTTAAATATGTTTTTGGTCTCTCAAGTTTGAGTGAAATTTGGGTTTAGTCCCTCATCAAAACTTTTGACCAATTTAGTCCTTCATCTTCCAAAATGCGTGAATTTAGTCATTTTAACCAAATTTTGTTAAGTTTATCTGACATTTCAAGCGCATTTCATGATAGTATTTAAATTATTTATACTGTTTGACACATTTTTGCTTCGATGTTAACTTAAATACTATCATGAAATGCGCTTGAAACGTCAGATAAACTTAACAAAATTTGGTTAAAAGGACTAAATTCACGCATTTTGAAAGATGAAAGACTAAATTGATCAAAAGTTTTGATGAGGGACTAATTCCAAATTTCGCTGAAACTTGAGGGATCAAAAACATATTTAACCCTAATAATAATTATATATTAGAAACGATAATGATACACTAATCATACGGAACTAACACTTGTCTTCTTCTTTATTTTTTCTAATTATAAATAATAATAATAATAATCTTAATTTGTGTGATAGATATACAAAATAGTAGATAGAGGTAACTATAATAATTGTGAAAACAATGATAGCAACAACATGAAGCAGATGTTGCGGTAATACAAGTGATCATAATAGTAATAACGAAGAAAATGATAATATAGATCGGAACAATAATATTGAAGTTGATGAAAAAGATGATGACAAAAGCCATATTGGAGATTTAATAATAATGATAATATTAATATAGTAATGTGAAAAAAGAAAAAAACAATGAAAGTGATATCAATAAAAATAACATTAATAATGATAACAGTAAGTAGTGGGTAAGTTAATCAGTCTTAATGTATGGGTAAAATAATGGAAAGTGACGAATAATAATGATAATAAATGCAAACAAATTGGTTCACGACTTATTGAATAACTTTTTAGTCCGTCAAAATTTGGCTAATTTAATTAGTTTATTTTTTTCTAATTTACTAAATTGATGAATTAAAGACGAGATAGATTAGCTCACTGATCTATTTAAAAATTTTAAAAAATAAATAAATATAAAATAACATTTTATAAATAATATTATAATTTAATTTATTAACATTTATTGATTAAATTTTAATTATTAATTATATTACAGTAATTTAATATACAGATGTAATAAATATTTTAATTTATCAATTAAATACATTAATTAATCGATTAAAAATTTAAAAAGTTTTATATAATTAAATACATTAATTAATCGATTAAAAATTTAAAAAATTTATATAATTAAATATGTTTACAAAATATATATATATATATATATATATATATTAAAAATAAAAAATAGAATAGTAGTTTGACCCATTTTTTTGACCAAACAACCAAAAAATAATAACTTTTTTTAGTATAACAGGTCGATCTGATCTATTCAATTAAATTAAAATTTGTCGAAGTAACTCATTTTGTCATCTTTACAAAATAAGTGACAATGATATAGGTGAATGATACATAAAATAATAAAATGATAAAAGAAAGATAATATAGTTATTAATAAAAATAAAGTGGTATAACAAAATATTATTTATTTGTGTTGAACCTAATAGTACTAACATTATAAAAGTGACAACTTATTCTTTGAAAGCCTTCTATTACTAACATTATAAAAGTGAGTATACAAACTAAAAAAAGTTTATCCACCGTGTAAAAATATATTGGGAATGCATGAGTTAACATTGCCAACAAGTAAAAGGTTTAACAATTCCGGTTCTTGTGATATTCATAGTTGCATTTACTTCTTTGGTTTATATCTTTTAAACTTCGTCTTATCTTCGCATAATATTCGATCTTTATTTATATTCTATTTTATCTAGTCTTTTACGCTTTAAATAAATTTTACACGGTGTTGTTTAAACTTTATATAACATTTAATGTTTTCTATAACTTTATTTAGTGTTTCACTTTACTTTATATAAATTTGGATAATTGTTTAAACTTTATCCTATCTTCAATTAATATAAAGTCTTTGTTTATAATTTTAGTTCATTTAGTCTCTTATGCTCTAAATAAATTATATATGATATTGTTTAAACTTTATGGAACATCCAATGTTTTATATAATTTTATCTAGTGTTTCACTTAACTTCTCATAAATTTAGGTAATTGTTTAAACTTCGTCTTATATTGAAGTAATATCTAGTCTTTGTTTATACTTTTAGATCATCTAATATCTTATGTTCTAAATAAATTATATGTGGTGTTGTTTAAACTTTATGTAACATTGAATACTTCATATAATTTTATCTAGTGTTTCACTTGACTTTATATAAACTTAAGTAATTGTTTAAATTTCGTCTTATCTTGAAGTAATATCTAGTCTTTATTTATATTTTTAGATTATCTAGTATCTTATGCTCTAAATAAATTATATGTGGTGTTGTTTAAACTTTACGCAACATCAAATGCTTTATGCTTCACTTGACTTGATATAAACTTAGGTAATTGTTTAAACTTCATGTAACTTTATTCGGTGCCGGAGATAACTTCATATATTTACAATCACTTACTTAGATAAGTTAATACAATTTACATTTTAAACAAGAATAACAAGATAATGATATTGTCAATGAGAAAAATATTTTTATAGTAAATGGATTGAACATAAATATATATTTGACATGTTTAATATTTATTAATAAAAAACTTTTATTCCAAACAATTTTTCATATCACTCAAATTCACTCTTTATCTTTCTCTCCCTTTATTATTACCATTTATCAATCTTATATCAACTTACATTATTTCCTTTTGTTGCATTTACTTGCTATAAAATCTTGAATTGTCTATATTGAAGAGTAGATTTGATGGAGTGATAAGAAAAAGGAAAAATGAGTGTAAAGTGAAGTTATTTAAATTAAAAAATAATAATAATTTTGAGTGAATGTTTATATTAAATTTGTGATTGAAAAAATATTTTTTAATTTATATTTATTTAATTTATTATAATAAACAAAAATGTAAATATAAATAAAAAGTAACAAATTTTATTCATAATTTATTATTTAACACGTTATAATCAATTATACTTTATTTTCTTATAACTTTAAAGTATTTCCAAGTAGGGATGTCAAAGTAAACCAACATACAAGTTGGTTTATTACGAGTTGAGCTAAAAAATGGTCAGTTCAACCCGACTCACATTTTGGTAAACTATAAATTTTACAACCCAATCTTACTCACCACGGGTTGATGGGTTAGTGGGTTGACTCACTTATAATTTTGTTTTTTTGCAATTTATTTTATATAATTTATTACATTACAAGGAGAATAAATTAACTTAATTTATTTTTTATAATAGTACAATTATTGTGTTCACCTAATTCACGAAATATTATCATAAAGATAATAGTTAAAGATTAAGGTATCAATTTATATAACTTGACAAATAAATTAATTAAACATTCAAACTATTAAAATATTATTGAAAAACATTCTAGTATTTAAAAATATAAAATTGTGAACCTATATAATTAGAAGTAGTAAATAGTTATAACAAATAAAATTTTTAAAAAAATTAAAAAAATGTTGGTGGGTTACCACCTTCAACCCAGCTCGAACTTGTTTAATCTATGAGCTGGATTTTTTCAACCCACTTTCTAAAGAACTTAAATTTTGTCAACTCAACCCAGCTCAACTCTGTAATGAGTCAAATTGACTCACAGGTTGAAACTCATTTTGACATCTTTATTTCTTTTATTTCATTTAGAATGGTAAAATAAGCTTAATCCCACTAATTGGTCGGTATTTTCAACATGTTAATCCACTTTGATCCTTGAATTTTTTTTATAAATAAAAATAAAAAAGTAATTTAATTTTTTTTATATTACTCAAAGAATACAAATATATAATTATTTGTAACAAAATATTAACACTTAAAATTTCAATTATTAATTATAATAAAATAATTTAATATGTAAATATAATAATTATTTTAATTTATTCAATTAAATTAATTAAATAAAATTTAAAATAATATTTTTAATTTGTTTTTAATATATCCATATATAAAGATTTTAAAAATAAAATCTAGATAACATTAAAAAATTAAAAAATAAAAAGAATTAAGATTTTCAGCCTTTTTCTTTGACAGGTCAATCCATTTGGTCTTGTTTTTGTACGAATCAACGGCGGAACCTACAGAAGGGTTAATGTAAGACGGACTAGCCCCTCAGTTCCACTCGCAAATTTGGATATTCTTTTTTCTATCATTAAAAACAAATAATCATTAGAAACAACATGACTAACTAACGCCAATTGTGACTCTTTTATTTAAAAAAAAATTAAGAATAGAGAAATGTTAACTTAAAACTAGCTTTGGGTGGTTTTAAAATTTGTAGGCAACTTTAATTTTTGAATTTAAAAGTGTTATTTGTTTTAAACTATAATGCATCATATTATGATATGTGTATAAATATGACATGTATTTGATATATTAATGTTACTTTTAAAAATAATAAAATATGATACATGATATATGTATATTAAATAGTATATACAAATAATTTTTAAAATATGAAAAATACATAGTTATTTTTTATAAATCTAAATTAAAATCAAATATATTAAATATTTTTAATATAATACACCATAAAAATATTATTAATTATATATTAAATATTTCACAAATAAATGTCAATAAAATATTTACTGATGGAATAACGTTATACAAATTAAAATACCGGTTTATAACTTTTATTTTTTCAGCTTTATTTGTTATAACATAACATAACCTTTGAACTCAAATAATTGCCGATAGATCTCCGTCCATCTGCGTCAACAGTGAACTAACCGAAGCAAAGGCTAAACCTATTAATTGCTGAGTGATTGAAAACAATGTATTGTTGTTTCTATTAAACTTTAACTAACATTTATCTGAAAATGAAACATATCTTTCCACATTTACATTCTCTGTTTGGTGCTGTTCATTTTCATGTCAAATAGCACTAATGAAGATTTTTTTTTCCCTTCTTGGAGCTCTCACTTTGAACAAAACCCACGCCACATGGCATTCATGTAATGGCTGAGATGGATCCCCTGAACTGCACATCATCACTGCGTTATGCTGACGTTCACAGAAACTCACAACAATCAAACCAAAGTTTCCTTCTTTCATACAAACACTTTCATTCTCATTCATTTGACCTTTCCAAAGGGTAACTCTCTCTTTCTTTCTCATCCTCCACGCCACCTTCCTATATATACCTTCTACCATTTTCTCTTCTTCCTCACACTTTTCCCCAGTCTTGGATTCTTGCTCTGCACCATTTCACATAATGCCACAGAGAAAAGGTTGCAGTATTTTTAATGAGCCTTGTTTTGTCGCCAAGAAATTCTTGGCAAGACCTCAGCATGAGGGTGTTGGAGCTGTTGTTAGAAGAAGCATAGGAAGGTAAGTGACACGAAGACAGAATGGAAAAAAAAAATGAATTAAAAATTTCGATACCCTTTTCTTAGTTTGGATTAAAAGTTTGCACACAATGCAAAGTTGAGATCTTTGAGTTGATTTATTAAGTGGGTTTGATCAGGTTTGAGCTCAAGTACTTTGATCCCTTCCTTATGTTGGATGAATTCTCAGGTGAGAGAGTCTCTGTTTTTTGCTCTGTTTTCCTGCAGGGGTTTTTTGTTTTCTAAGAATGTGAAAATTTTGTAACATTGCAGTTACTGCTCCTGCTGGTTTTCCTGATCATCCTCACAGAGGTTTGAAAATTGGCCTTTTCCTTTTGTTGTTGAGAATTTTTCTGTGATGAGTTATAAAGACTCCATGTTCATTCTTTGTGATTTTTTCGTGAACAGGCTTTGAGACAGTCACATACATGTTGCAGGTAGAGCAAATTGCATGGTTCAAATGACAAGCTTCTTCTCTCATGCTCCATTTTCTCAATGGGAAAAACATCACATGCTGCCTATATAACTGTTTGCCATCATTGGACAAATCTTTTGATTAGATATTTGACTTAGAAATCTCTTTTAAAGTAAGGAACATATCATTTTAAAAGACTAATGGCCTGGTTCAGAATTAAGTACAAAAGCAAACTGAAAACTTGTTTGATTATTCTTTCGAGAAAAATTCTTGATTTTCTTAAGTATACCAATAAGAGATATCTCCCAGTAGATGACACTATTGATCAGGCATCCTCTAAGTACTTCAACAAAAACACTTTAACAAATTAGAAGAAGATGAAAACTGCAACTCAGTTGTTTCCATATTTTGGTTTTTAAAACTTATTTGAATAAAATTTTCAAAGCTTTTTGATGAGAAGCCTCTGATAAAGGAACCATATATATAACCAAAAAACAAAGATGAAAGGAGAATCAATCATGTCTTAAATATGTGTTTTTCTGATTTGAAGTTTGGAACTCTAATCAGATATTATGGACTCACACATGCCAACAAATAAGTTAAACAGTTGCCAAATCAGCCATATTAACTAGTGAGATCTGAACACAAGAATTGTCCATAAAAGCTGGTTGCATAAGAAAAAGGGCAAGAATGACCCACATATTAGTGTCTTGTCTCTGCTTCTAGAATACCAACTTGAACCTAAACTTGTACACATATTTATTATTACAAAAGTGTACAATCTTTGGTCTTTTTCAGGGAGCTATCACGCATGAAGATTTTGAAGGACATAAAGGGACTATAGAAGCTGGTGACTTGCAATGGATGACTGCTGGTAGAGGGATTGTGCACTCAGAAATGCCTGTTGCACAAGGAACACAAAAGGGTCTTCAATTGTGGATCAACCTTGCTTCCAAATATAAAATGTTAGTAAATAAATACTAAATACCCTTTTCTTCATCATTGGATTTGAACTTAGATTACTTTTGAAACTTTGGTATTTTTAACTTAGTCATATGGGGTTGAATGATCAATTTTAAACACAGTTGAATAATGAGGTTTTTATGAGGCAACATGACAGAAGAAAAACTAAAAGACATTATTCTGTTTCAGTAAACTTACCTAACACACTTTGGATAAGATTTGAATGATAAAGATCTTACAATAAGGGCCTTAGAAGTAATCTTCAAGGAGAAGACATTTTAGCCTTTTCTCTTTTCTCAGCTTCTCAAACAACAACCTTGGCCTTGAACTTATGTTTAGATGACATATTTTTTGCGTCATTGGTCATCATTGTTATGTCATTGAATGATCCTTTAGTTTGGATGATGCTTACCATCAGCGAGACAAAAAGGGATTCCTCTCTTTACAAAGAAAAAAGAAGTTAAATATAATTTTTACTTTTGGAAATAATATATACCTTGCTTACTTTCACATGCCACTTTTTTCTCATGATTCTCACCATGCCATTATGGACCATTTCCTAGAAGTGCTTTTAAAGCTTTGAGTAGCTGCATGATGTAAGTGTGCACAACGATTTGAAATGGCAAGCATATGTGCCTCTCATCCATATTCCCTGTGATGATGGTAACTTCAATAATAAAGGCAACACATTGCCACTTCAAGTTTCAAACTTTGTCAGGTTTTGAGTGACCCATTACAGTAGATATAGTCTTCTTTTCTCACTATAGCTTTTTGGAAGTACTTGTGATGCTGCAACACATCATTGTTTAAGTTGGCTTTTGGCCTTGTTTAAGAAAGGATTAGTACTCTCATGTTAGCTTTGGTCTCGTTATAAATGGGAAAATCTTGCATTATTTGTGAAGACTTCTTCAACTTTTCTCTTTCATATTTTCTACCTTAAAGATTGGTTTGGATAAACTTTTTCAGAAATACAATTGCAAAAAAGAAAACGAATTTGAATTCTTTACTGAATTTTTGGTGTTGCTCTTCTACTACTGTATCTTTAAAATACACTGATGGTTACTGATTTTGAAAAATTAAAATATATTAAAAAGATCTATAAAATACTAATATAGTGTATGTTTAATACTCGGTTGGGATAAAAAAAAATTCTTTCTTTTAAAAAACTCATGTATGTTTAATACTCGGTCGGGATAAAAAAAATTCTTTCTTCTAAAAAAACTCATGAGAAAATCTGGACTTGGATGAAACTTTTATACAAATTAAAAACAACTTCTTTTAAAACAATAATACAATATCACTATATATAAGACAATTTTAAAAAAGATTTGTTTTGTTCTATAAGTGTTTGAAAATGTGTATCTAATTAAGCTTTTTTTACTTGTTAATGAACTGTTTTAAGAACTATTTATTACTGCATAAGCTGATCATTGTATAACTTTCTTGGGTTATGATATATCAGGATTGAACCAAGTTATCAAGAAGTGTTGAGTAAGGACATAGCAGAAGGTGAGGATGATGGTGTGAAGGTGAGAGTTATAGCTGGTGAATCACTAGGGATAAAGTCTCCAATCTACACAATGACTCCAACCATGTTCTTGGATTTCTCTCTCAAACCTGGAGCACACTTGCAGCAACCTATACCAGAAACTTGGAATGCTTTTGTGTACATATTGGAAGGAGAGGGTATCTTTGGAAACATGAAATCTCAACCTTCAAATTCTCACCATATTCTTCTTCTTGCTCATGGTGATGGCCTAGAGGCATGGAACAAGTCTTCTAAGCTCCTTAGGTTCATATTGGTTGGAGGAGAACCTTTGGAGGAACCTCTAGTGCAATTTGGACCCTTTGTGATGAACACTCAGGAAGAGATTGACCAAACCATTAATGATTTTGAGAACTTTGCTAATGGATTTGAGAAAGCAAGAGATTGGAGATCTGAAAAGGAAATGGATTAATCTTTATTATATTAGCATTATTTATTAGTTGGTTTGCATAACAAGGAGTGAGGATGAACTAACATTGCAATCCTTCATATATGCAATGTATCATTAAATGAATGAATTAGATGAAGCATTTTTATGTTTCTTTTCTCAGTTAAAAAATAGTTAGTTTAGGAAAGACATCAAATTCCAAGTTCTAGTAATTAATGATGGTAAGCAATAACTAATCAAGATTTTGTTGTACATCCCTTGAGAGCTTTGGTCAAAATAATTGATAAGCTTAGAGAAGGTTATTTAGTTAATTTAATAAATAAAAACTATTTGTTAAAATTAATCTAATAACTAGGCAATAAATATAAATTTACATAAAAGTTATATTTGTTTCTCTCATCCTTTATAAATTTTATTTTTAGTTTCTTAGAAATAAACACATTTTTAGGTAATTATAATTTTGTTTCTTGGATAATTTGGCCACTTATCATTCTTTTCTAAATATTATATTTTTTATTAAAAATTAACGGAATAACTAAAGAATAGTGCGCTAAAAACAAATTATCGAAGAAAATAGGTAAAAATTTAAGGGTTCCATAAAAATTGGTGTTGAAAGCGGGTATCATGAGATGAGAATGGCATTGTAAATAAGATTGTAACAACCTTAAAATTTTACTATGGATACTTATGTTAATGAAATTTTAATCTAGATACATTCATCTCAAAAAGTTTAGAAAGACATAATAAATAAAGATTTATGCTCAGAGTATCTTCGTTGTTTCGATCTTCAAGAAAATAGAGTATCAGCCTCTATAGGAGAAGTAGAGAAGAAAAGAAAAAGACTTTTGTTAGTAATATTTTTCTATCAATATCTCGACCTAAGAATACAGATATAATTTATAATTTATTACTTAATATTGTGTGGATGTATCTGTATGTGTATGCAAAATAATTAAAATTAACATTCATTTAATTTTGATTTTGAATGCCATATGGTAAATTTGCAATTCTTTTTAACATTATTGTTACATTGAAATTAATGTACCTAATTTGTTAAACTCATGGCTGGAGTCATAAAATAATTTATCCATATTTATATAAGAAAATAATAGTCTAGTACTGTTTATATTTAAATAAACTTGTTTTAAGAGGTTAGTGCTCACAAATATCTCAAGTTACATTCTAATATAACACTTTTTTATATTTTTTTATATTTGTTATTTTTCTTTACATTTAACAGTATCACAATGCATACGAATTGAGGTCCAAAAACAATTTAAATATTTTTTTTTCATCTTTTTGAGACGTTTATTAAAAAAAATTTATGACAAAATTTCACATTTCAAAATAAACAATAACTTAAAAGTGAGATTATTAATCAATGTTGTCTATTATAAAAAATTATGACAGAATTTCACATTTCAAAATAAACAATAACTTAAAAATGAGATTATTAATCAACGAATTTATAATCAAAAAAATTATCATACATGTAAACAGTGAGAATAAATTAATATTTAACCTTTTATATATATATATATATATATATATATATATATATATATATATATAAATTCAGTGATATTTTATGTAAGAAGTGATTCTTATTAAAGTAACTTCCAATAAATATAGTATTATTATTAGATTGCATAACATTTGAATAAGATATCAAGACTTTATTTATAATTATTTAAGTCGTATGGTGAGAAAGTATCACATGTTAAACTAATGATCAAAATTTTTATCATCTTTTAGCATGACGTTGTCATAGTCATATATATGTGTTTGTATTTTCTTAATTTTTATAAAAATTGGAGTTAAAATAATAAGGAAATGTAACTAATTATTAAAATATTTTTTGAATATAAAATTTGAAAAATAAAATACACAAAAAGAGTTTTAAATCCGATTAAAAACAAAAGAAATTTTAAAATAACGGTTAAGAACAAATTATTTATAAAATAATTAATTTAAAAAAATACTTAAGAATAAAATGAAAATATGAAAATTTGAACACAAAAAGAATATCTCTTTATATATTTATATATTATGATATTAAATATGAAAAATAGTTAAAATTTGATAATCACGGAAGAAACAGTCTTCTTAGAATTTTATATTTTTGGATTTAATTAGGGCTAATAATTTATTATTATTTCATTTAAAATATTTTTAACGTTAATTTTGATATTTTATACAAAATATAACAAATTCAATTCCATATACTTTTGTAGTTCATGTAATTCAAAAGTATTTAAATATTACAACTATTATAATTTTGCTATGTATTTGTTAAATGACGTATATGTTTATTTTATTAAATTACTTGTGCATTTCCCACATTCATTCTGCTTTAACATTATTCTTTTATTTTGTTGAAAAGTTGAATGAAAAAGCTTAGAAGAAAATAATATAAATTGATGAACTAATATATATCTTAACCTAATTTGTTGCATTTGGTATAATGGAATCTATAACAAAAGAAGACTGGACTTGACTTTGGAGTTCTACTAACGGTGGAAGAAGGAATTTTTGAAGTGATAGAATGGTGAGGTTTTTCTATAAATGTTTTTTTATTATTTTATTATTTATTATTACTTATTAAATGTAAAATATTAAGTGTATTATGGAAATAATTTTACCATTTTTTTATAAGGTTTATGATTTTTTTTTCGTAAAAAGTATTTATTTTAATTTTATAACAATCTATTTGTGTTATAATTATATTCAGAATTAAAATAAGGAAAATGATAAGTTAACGAAAAAAAATTGACAAACTTTTGACAAATGTCCTATTGTCAAGTTTATCAAAAAGGAAAATTTATACGAACAAAATTTCCCTTAAAATAAATCAGCTAGATCGTATTTATGATTCAAAAATAGTAAGAAACACAGTTTTACCCTCAACTCTTTATCCATAGATAATCTTTTCCCTATAATAAAAAATCCTTAGAAAATTTTCCAGTTTTTTTATCTGTTTCTTCCTTTCTTCTTGCTAAAAGAAAATCTGGGGAAAGAAGAGGACTAAATTCACGTCATGTGACACACGGCAGCACCCCATTGGTCTGTTTTCGTTTGATAAAATTACGCAGCTACTTTTCCCACAACAGAACTGCACCAGGGAGAGAAAGGAGAGAGATAACAGAGAGAAGGAGAAGAAGAAACCATGAACAGAAGAACAACCTTGCTTATTCGAACTCTCGTATTCCTCTTCATCCTCAACTCTTTGTCTCTCTTCTACTACTTCACCCACCACCACTCACCAAAACCCTCTTCATCTTCTTCTTCCTTGAAAGTTAACAACTATCTCACACCTATTTCCCACCAAACGCACTTTTCAAAGCCATGGCCTATTCTTCCCTCGTACCTACCCTGGCCGCAGAGCGCCACCACCGCGCCTCTCCGCTCCTGCGAGGCCTACTTCGGGAACGGCTTCACGCACCGCCGTGACGTTCTCCGCGCTCGAGACGGCGCCGGGTGGTTCCGGTGTTGGTACAGCGAGACTCTCCGGAGCTCCGTGTGCGAGGGCGGCAGGTTGCGAATGTTGCCGGAGAGGATCGCGATGGCGAGCGGCGGGGAGAGTCTGACGGCAGTTATTGGGCGGAGGGAGGAGGAGGAGTTGCCGGCGTTTCAAGAAGGTGCTTTTGAGGTTGACGGGGGTGGATTCGTTGACCGGAAGTTTCTGGTTGACCGTGAATTTTTGGATCGGTTTGTACCGAGGGGAGAGGTCACGAGGCACACCATGAGGGACTTGATCGGCAAGATTAGGATCGTGGGAGGGAAGGATTTTGAATGTGATGAGGTGAGGGGAGTGGAAAGTTTGGGTTTTTTTTTTTTTGTTTTGTGGCTTTGCTCATGTGGTGTTTGTTGTTTAGTGGTTGGGTTGTTGTAGGCAAGGTTTTAAACTATTATGGTTTTTTTACTTCATGTTGTGAGAAATTGTGGATAATTGTAACTGATTTTGCCAAAAACCTTGATATTGTGACAAGTTGCAGATAAATGTAACTGATATGGCCATAATTGCAGACACAGACACCTCATAAACCTAGATCTTGCGAGTGTGAACTGATCTTTAAAACCTTAGTTGTAGGGTTGTGAGTGGTGCTTGGGTTGAGCGGGGATAATTGTGGATTTCCTTGTTTGTTGATTCTGAATTGGAATTTGTTATGGTAATTCGTTATTAATTTATTATATCCTTTCCGAGTCTGAAAGGCTCATTAAATTGAGTTCACTTTAGGGCTGAAATAAGTGTGCTTTATTTTTTTCTGATCAAATAGGGGGTTTAATGTTCAATGGTTGGGTAAGATCTTTTATTCTGATCAAGTTTAGGTGCTTTGACTACATTAGAGATGCAAGTATTCTTTTCTTTCTGTAGTGAATGTGTATGAAATATTCGATTGATGAAGCTTATCATTCCCTGTATACTTCCTCTATTTGTTTTAGCTTTAGTTTTTCACAATTACCTTCATTGTACCACGAGTTTGACGAGAAGGTTTCTACTTGCAGTGGATTGAGGAACCAACACTTCTGGTGACACGTTTTGAGTATGCTAATCTTTTTCATACTGTTACAGACTGGTACAGTGCTTATGTTTCTTCTAGAGTCACTGGTCTGCCTAATCTACCACATTTGATCTTTGTTGATGGCCACTGTATGGTATGCACTATCAGTTTTGTCAATTTGTTTCATTTGCTTTCAATATTCTAATGCTGTTGCATACGAAATCACAAAAAGCTAACATGTAGTATCTTTGATGCCATTGATTCACATGCATTTGACCACTTTAAATAACTTTTTGCATTAGCTGTCGACTAAGCTCCCAAAAAAATGGAGGTTAGAACTAGGATTTTGAAATAAAAAGTGTGAAGAAATTAAGAGGTTATTAATTAGGTTGGTAATTTTTGTAACCCAATTTGAAATTAACAAGTATGATTGATATTGATAACTTAGGAGGTTCTTCTATAATCTGGATTTTTTTGCTTCCTCCCATAAAAGAAATTGATTGGACCAAGCTGGGTTTCCATATCTAAATGAAAAGAATCAACAGTGGTACTATAACTTGGGATTTCTCGAACTTTTTGGCAGGAAACCTTAGATTAAAACATCAACTATAATCTACAAATTAATGATGTTAATGTTATATTGACCTAGTTTTTTTAATTCTTTTTAGCTTCTTTTATTCTTGCATTTCCAAACCATGTGCAATTGTTTTGGTATTTTGTATTAGTTAGTAAAGAGTGTTTAGATTTTTGTACGTACATGGCTTACCAATCCAAAATATAATCTTCTAAACTTTCATGTTTCAACAATTCTACAATACACTCTTGTCATGTCTTGACAACATGACTAATTTAGATTTTTGCTGGACACCAATATTGACATTTCTAAGTTTACAAGATGATTAATTTTGCAAGTTTCCTCCAAAACTTTCAGGCTCCTCTTGAAGAGACATGGAAGGCTTTATTCTCAAGCCTCAGATATGCCAAAAACTTCAGCGGTTCAGTTTGTTTTCGTCATGCTATTCTCTCACCTTTGGGATATGAGACAGCATTGTTTAAAGGACTAACAGAAGATATAGAATGTTCTGGTGTTCCTGCAAAAGAACTGTGGCAAAAGCCTGATGACCACAAAACTGCACGCCTTTCTGAGTTTGGAGAAATGATCAGAGCAGCATTTGGGTTACCTTTAAACATACGCCGTGATGGAAAACCACTCTTTGGACACAATGTCCTCTTTGTTCGCCGAGAAGATTATTTAGCTCATCCACGTCATGGTGGTAAAGTTGAATCACGACTAAGTAACGAGCAAGAAGTGTTTGAGTCCTTGAAGAGCTGGGTATCTAGTTATAAAGGGTGTAAAATTAACCTTGTCAACGGATTGTTTGCACACATGTCAATGAAGGATCAGGTTCGAGCCATTCAAGATGCATCAGTCATCATTGGCGCACATGGTGCTGGTCTTACTCATATAGTATCTGCATTGCCTAAAACTGTGATTCTGGAGATCATTAGCAGCCAATTCAGACGCCCCCATTTTGCATATATTGCAGGGTGGAAAGGTTTGGAGTATCATGCTATCAACCTTGCCGGATCACACGCTGATCCTGGAACTGTGATCAAAGAGCTGACTGACATAATGAAAAAAAGCTTTGGATGTTGAATGTTTTGGGTGTTGGAAGTGTTGAAGCTATCTGTGTGTGCTAGAGTGAAGGTGATCTTTAATTTTCCATGATTCACATCTCATATTTGGCTTGCAATGTTTCACCCTTTATTGCAGCCAGTTTGGTTATTGCTGAGTTGATACAAAGTTGCTGATATCAATTGTAACAGAAGTAGCATAACTCTTCTAAACGTAATTAGACTAGACAATTCCACACTATCCTTGAAGGTTGCAGGATCGATGCCATGAGAAAGATTCATTTGTTTTGGTTTATGTAGAATGGTGGACAGTTAGTAGCTGCAGAATACGGGTTTCGTTTCCTTCACCTGCTTCGTGCCTCACGAGTTGTATACAGAATAGGGGTCTCAAATTTTACACTTGTACAGTGATTTTTTTCCCCACTCAAGACTTTGTTGTACAATAGGTTTATCCCTTAGCTCATTCTTTTTTATTTTCTGATCAATTTTGATACATATATAATGTTACCTAATTTTGAGAAGACCATAAAAATTGCATTTGTTCGTGAATTAAATTTTTGACTGACAAAATATTTCTGGGAAGATAAATTTCCATTTTGGATTTCTTATTAGGGTTTTGTTTATGCATGTCATGATAGTACGCTGGAATTTATGTTAAACTATCATAACTGTATGAGTTTTGGATTAATCAAATAATAAATGCTTCGTGTATGTTTGTTTTATGTTTCTGTGATTATATTACTTTTTTATTACTTAATAATTGTTATTTAATAGTATTGTTGTAACTGAAAATGTCATATTGCAGCAAAATCCTTCAAGTTACAAACATTTAGCTGCATGACAATTATTAGTAATGTCGTGTAGTTAATAATAATATACTATTTATTAATTTATCTGACTGTTTGCAACTAATTATTTGTTTAGACTTGACATAATTTAATGTATAGGTTTATATTACCTGTTTAGACTTGACATAATCCAAGTCTAATATTTATTTTTTATTTTATCTGTACTGTTATATTAAAGAGGATATACATTTGTATAACTTTTTTTGTCTTTTTACAGACTATATTACGTTTTACCAAATAAGAATAACTTTATTATTTGATAAAAATATAAATTGACAACTTTAATAAAAGTACAAATGGGTAATTTTGATCAAAATATAAATTAATAAGTCCACAATGTGTATATTCGAAGTATGTAATTAATCTCTTAATTCAAAGAGACCACCACAGACATAATAATTTTTTGGTTGTAGTTTTGGTTAAGTCTTTTTAATTTGGTCTTATTTTAAGATTTTTGTTCAATTTGGTTCAAAATTTAAAAAATATCATTTAATTAAGTCATTTTATTTAATTCTATTAAAATCGTTAACGTAATGGTGTATATGTGTCACTCTTCTACTAACGTGGTCGTTTGTTTAATGTGACAGAATTACACTGTATTTGATTGAAAGGGAGATCAGGTTAACGAATTAAAGAAAATTGAGATTTTGGTCAAGGTTCGCTGCTCGGAAAATATTTAGGGAGGGATTAGCGTTAGGATTTTGTGGAAGAAAAATGGAAGAGGTTTTTTAAATATTCAATATTGTTTGGTTTAAATTAAAAAAAGAAAATGAAAAAAAATTAGTAAAAGCAAAATACCTTCTTAATCTTTTTTGTTGCTCGGGATGTCTTGGAGGGAGAGGAGATTCAAAAAATCTCATCTCAAATGTATTAACAAAAGTAATAGTCTTTACATTTTGAAATGTAAAATTAGAAGATACGAAAGATATAATTTTTAATCTTTTTTTCACTCTTGTGGGAACAAAATAAGGATTCTCCCAACAACAATACGAATGTCTTTTGATCCGATTTTGTCCGTAGCAGTAATATCTCTCCAAATTTTCTACTAGTAGTGAACCCTGGCTTTAATCCCAATTTCTTCTAATTCATTAATCTAATCTTCTTTCAATTAAACATGTCATTCTATTATAATAAATAAACAGTCATGTCACTGTATGATACACCATATTAGGGGAAGAGTAACCCGTATACACGGTTTTGTTAATGATTTTAACGAAGTTAAGTAAAAGAATTTAATTGAATGATATTTTTGAAATTTAGAACCAGATTGAACAAAAATTTTAAAGTAAGACCAAATTGAAAAAATTTAACTAAAACTAAGACCAAATAACTATTTAAGCGTATTTTTTTATATAGTAATACTTTTTATTTTATGTGTTAATACTTTTCAAAATAATATAAAACTAAAAATGGTTATAAACTTGATTATAATAAAAAGATTATTTAGAAAGACTTCTCATAAAATTAGTTTTTTTTTTTCTTAAAAAAGAGTGACTTTCCTAATTGTAAATTTGTTTGTTTTTTTTTTAATTTCTAAAAAAAATATTATTATTTTGTTTCCTAATCACAACACTTTATTCTTACAAAAACAATTTGCTCTCATATAAACCTTTATCTACTTGTTTACACTCTTCTATTATACTAAGAGTAATAACATTAATGTGAGTATTCGTAGTTGACGATTTGCCTTACATAATGTTATTTAACATTAGTAGATCAACCAATCAACATATTTAGATACAATACAACCATACACTCTTGATTTCCCAAAAGTTTTAATATGAAATAAACTTTTAAATAAAATTAACAGACTAAATCATTCTTTAAATACAAATTAAAGACGAAGCACAGTAGTGTGTAGACAGTTTCACCATCTAATAAGACAGAAAAACTTTCAGCACAGTAGCTCAGTCATAGAAGTGCTTATACATTACCAACAACAACAACCCAAAACGTGATTCACCACTTACACTGGTACCCAGTTAATCAGTTTTCAATAAATATAGACAAATTCCGTTTCATCTTTAAATTCTTCGTATTTTTTCATTTTTCTAACAACACAATGGCCACAATCAAATTTATGTTCTGCTTGATCAGCCTGAACATCTGATTTTCGTAGTGAAGCAATTTCCAATTCGCTTATGGTTTGTTAGAATCACGTTGCTTTTGAGCTAATTCTTTGTTTCTCGTCTGTTATGATGCACTCTACATGTTTGATAAAATGCCCTCCATATGGGGGTGGTCTGGTTGTTTCTATTTTCATTTTGTTTGTTATTTGATTACAAAATTGCCACAATATTTTCTTTCTGCATTCTAAATACAAGAACTAGTGAATTTACACCCACTGTGCCAGTTACCATCTTCGATTCTGTATTAACTATTATGTAGTAATGAAAGGTGCATTTTTGTTATCAGAGATGAGGTGATACTAATTGTTGTGTGTGGCTTCACATGGTATAAACTTTGAAGTGATCAATTGATTAGTAGCGTTAAGAGTTTAAGAATTGGATTCTTAAAGTTTGTGGTGAGTTATTGATGTTTGTTGACTTCTGATGACGTATGTGATAGGTAGTTGAGAAAATGGTGCTGTGTTTTCCCTCAACACCCAAGAAGCTTGGCATGACCATAACTTGCTTCCTCTCTGGTGCTGCAATTTTAGCTGCTGGGGTACACTTTTCTTATGTCAATGTTGCACCCCAACAAGCTCGAACCAAAGCTCGCAATGAATTTGTCATGGAGACGTTGAAAAAGAAGTATGGTTACACTTCCCCGTATGAGAAATTGGCTCGCAGTGATTCTCATGATAGGAGAACAGAGGTATCTACGAGAGACCATTATACCCAGGCTCGCAATGGTCAAAGAGACATTTAGTAACCTTGGATTTAAAAAATAGCAGAAGAGAGGTTCAGAAAGCTTTGGTTTTCATATTTGCTCCTTTGGTCTCCTTTATGTAATTCCTAAATCAGTGAAGAATAAATATTGTTGTTAATGCTATCAGCATTCATATCTTCAATATTTATAGCAGTACATGAGTTTCAATATGTTTATAGTTGCACTTTGGTATGAAGTTTCTAATTTCTGCTTCCAAGATTGTTAGTTTTTCTGTGATCCTTGTCAAATTCTGAGCAGATATTCAAAGAGTATCAAGATAACGTAGATTGTCTTTTAAATTGATGAGTTTCTGTAATGTTTATAGCCATTTGTTTTGTTTTTCTTCAAATCATTTCGTGCAAACATAGCCTCAAATTGGCTTCTCCAATATATGAGATCCACTGCTTGTTATCTTATTGTCGTCTTCTCCATGAAGGATTTAACTGGTATCTTCTCTGTGAAGGCTTATCATATAAGGAAAACATAAAGTCTATATATGCTATTAAAGTACCATTGGGCTAGTAATTAATTTTAAAACAGGGGATACTCCTGTGTCTTAAAATAGTAAAAGCCAATTTTGAAGCTTCTATAAGAAGAAAATGAAAAGAAGCAGCAAAGTTAGAAATAATCTCGTAGCACAATTTAAAGTATTCATTACATATCCAATATATGATTTATATAATTAAAATTATTGACTAATTACGAAACTTAATTAAAATATGATTCATACATTGAAAAATATGTATTTATCGTTATTTTAATTATATAAATATTTATTCTATATCATCCGTATGTTAAATATTCCTTTTAAAAAACCAAAACCAAAGTTTACAACTTTTTTATTTAAAATTGGTTACCCTCAAATCGATTTCTCACCTTACTTCAAATTTTTCAATTTTTGCAGGTGAGAAATCATTGATTTACTAAGTGATTTCTGGATTGATTTTTTTTTCTAAATTGTTTTTGATTTATTTTAAAATATTTTAAAACTTTAAAATTGTTTTGGTTTTAATTAAAATTTTAAATTATAGATATTCAATATTTTTTAACTAATTTAAATATTTAATTTATTTTCAATAAATAAAAAAATATTTTAATATTTTAATTAATTTAATTATTTGATTTTTATTTATAAAAGTATAAAAAAGCAATAATTGAATATTTTAATGAATAAAATAAGAGATGAATTATTTGGGTAAATAAAAGTAATTAACAATGTCTTACACAAAACTCAAAATTCACATATTTGACAAACATCCTAATAAGATATTGAGAAGACATGTGTAACTTTACTCCTTTCTAGGCAAAGCATATTGTCCAATGTATGTACACATACCACAGAAAAGTTGAGGTGGTGGAACTGAGAATCATCAACCAGTACTCTACTTTTCCATGATTTTAAAAAGCTTACACAAACAAATATATTAATACTGCACAGTGAATGATATATACATTAAGAAAGGTAAAAACAAGAATTCATTGTGTGAAATGACAGAACCTCTACTTGAAGTGTTCCATGTGCCCTTTCATTCTAAATGTAAAGAATAGGATTTGCACACTGTTGCAGTTTAAGCTGATTAGAAAGTGATTCTAACTTTGCGTTGTCTTCAGGGAAAGCATCTCCAACTCATATATCTGAAAGTGCAGAAGGAACCTGCTTCTGCATGTTTCCATTACCCTTCTGCTGCAACTAGTAAACCCTTGAACCAGATTTCAGCTTGCCAAACCACTACAAAGTTTTGCAGTTAAAAAGGCATTGAAGTCCACTCATGTCTTTCGATGATGTTAAGGCTGCTGCTAGTGAGTTCGGTATGTGATTTGCTATATATAAACATTTATGTTTCATACTTTTCATGTATCTAGATTTAGATACCAGTAAAAATTTTCTTAAGTATGTGTTCCTACAGTTTCACAATCAATGTGTTGATAAATTAAACTTTAGCATGATTAAAGATAAATAATATTTTCCTTGTATGAAATGATTAGAGTTCATTTAAAATCCGAATAAATAAAAAAGCACCGAGTCTCGATGATGCAAATACAAGGCTCTACCAATATATACTCAGACTAATGTTAGGGATAGAAAAAACCAAAATTTATGACTAAAATCTACTTTGAACATAAAAGAAAAATACCATTTTAGATCAAACAAATGTCAAGAACTGAAGTTTAGAGAGAAAAATGTAATCCTCTCTTTTCTTTTTTCAATTTGATGTCTAATCTCCCTTTGTTGAAATGCTCAACTCTTCTACTTGCAAGCTTGCTTCAAATCATGATATACCCAGATGTTCTTCAAAAGCATACTTGATTCAGACGATAAGATTCATCATAGTTTATATATTCACAGCAAGAACAGACATAAAAACATGCTCATGAAGTGCTGTTTGATTGGTTAAAATCTATTAAAAACTACAAAAATTATGAGCATAGTTGAATAAGTAAGGAGTGAGAGCTACACAACTTTGTGATTTCCAACAAATTTCAATCAATAGGAAAGACTGTATTACAGAATGTACTACACTGTCAGCTTTTTTGGTGTTTTGATGCCTTCAAAGGAACTTATGTTGTTGCATTTATCATCCAAAGGTAGGGGATTTAATCACAGTTACTACCACGCGTTGCACATAGCAATACTAAAAGGAGATTGGCAATCTACAAAGGCTTTTCTTGACAATGATCCAAGTGCATGGAGTGCAAAGATCACAATACTTGGTAGGACTGTACTGCATGTTGCAGCAGTAGGAGGACAGTGGCAAATTGTTGAGAAGTTGGTGCAACATGTTCCTGCAAAAGTGCTTGAAGAGTTGGACTTGATGGGTTGTACTTGTTTGCACTATGTTGCAATGGGGGAAAGCAGAAGTGCTGCCAAGGCATTGGTCACTAAAAATCCTTCTCTCACACAATTCACTGACTTTAAAGGATTCACACCACTTATCTACAGTATTACCTCTGCTAAATGCAAAGAAATGGTATGGTACTTTGTTTTGAATACAACAGATGAGAGACCTGGTTGTCCTTTCTCTGGTCCTTCTGCTGCTCAACTTGTTGCTTTGCTTACTGCTGCAGGATTTCATGGTAAACAATTTTTTTTTTTGGCATAATAGGTACCTAAAAGTGTCACATACATATCAAAAAGTAAAAGCAGGATACTTATCTGGTTTCATTGTGTTTATATGCACAATGCAAATCTAGCTGGTTTACCTTACAAAATGATAGTGCATAGAAATTAAACTCTTGAGTAACTATGTCCTCATGAAAATGTCAGATTTCATTTTGTTCCTTTTTCTTTATTGGTAAAAACAAATTAAATTAACGAGATAATTGGGTTATCTCAACCCATATACACAAAATAAATAAAAGAAAACAAAAAATATTAGCACTTTATGATCTTCTCTCCCATACTAAGCCTATTGTGCATAAACCTAAGCCTTGTGCATAAACGTTACACTCCCATGAATCACAAAAGTTAAAAACATTATGTGTCATACAGAGCAATTCCACATCCTACCACCAAAAACATGAAAAAACATATTGAACATCCAAAATTTCAAATCACTTTTGATCCAATACTGACAGTGATTTCTTTCATATATCAACCAGTAGATACTTCATATACCTGTTTTCTGGATCTGCTACCTAAAATAATGTTCCAGCATCCTGGAAGCTACAACATACATATTACACAACCTACAACCAAACTGCAAACAAATCCATAATACCTCTATTTGAATTGAACCTACATACATGCACAAGTATGTGAGCCCAACTGACTTGATTTTTAAAATTGTGAAGAAAATTAATCTCTATTTTTAAAATTTTTGTGAAGAAAATTGTAAAAACAACATTAAAAGGAAGTTGATAGAATGGTAAAAAACAACAGACTGCTGTTTTCACCATTCCTTATGCAAAACTTTGGAATTAGGAATGTGTCATTTTTTATAATTATCTGTGAAAACAAAACATTTTCTTAGACTCAACAGATCCTTAAGTTTTCTTGGAATTTTCAATGTATGTAGAATTTGCTTGAACTAACGAAGTATAGTGTCATTCTTCTACTCTTGAATTTGCCTAATAATAGTCTCAGGCTTTCAACACTATACTTTTATGTATCTAGTGCACCATAAAAAGCCAGAGTAATGTACTACAAGATTACCAAACTATTCAAACATTCATACACACTCTGCTTCATGCTTTAGAATAATCATCAATTATGCTACTTTAATAACCAAGCATATAAAACATATTATCCATATGTTTGCAAATGTTTATATTTATAACTATTATTTTGGGTCTCCCATGTACAGATGTCACTATATATCTTCTCCAGCGCTACCCAGATTTGGCTACTCTCTCAGATTCAAAGGGAAGCATTATACTTAATGTTTTGTCAAAATTGCCCTCGGACTTCCAAAGTGGAAATAAACTTGGGTTTTGGAAAAGATGCATTTACCACTGTAACTACCCTATTTAGATATTATTCTCTTTTCTTTCCAAGCTTCATTGCAATACACCTTAAACTTTCCTCTTCAACTATATTAGGTATGCCAGATGAACTTGATTTTTTACCACCAAGTCATCTGAGAGGAAACTTGAAAGATTCATTTGGGAATTCAAGCCATCATCAATCTTATTTTGGAAGTACAATATGGGATGGAATTCAGAGTATTGGTATGTTGTACTTGTTCAGCAGAGCACTTTTGCATATATCCTTAAACTCTTGTTTTCTCATTTTAATTTTTGTACTTCAATTAAAACAAATTACAAAACTTCATGTGCAGTTCCTGGCATAAAGCTAGTCAGAGAGGCAAAGTTGAGACATGCATGTGCTGCGAGATTGGTGGAACTTGTTTGCACACAGGTTTCAAATTTGAATGACACCGAATTCTGGCAGTCTTTTGTGAGTGCAGACATTGTTTTCAATGCCTCATCATCTGGCATAGTTGAAATTTTAAGGATCTGTTTCCAGTTTTTTCCTGATTTGGTTTGGACTCACTTGCCAAATGAAGGATATGTAGCTCAAACTGCAATCAAGTATCGGCAAGAGAAGGTTTTTAGTCTTCTATGCAATATGCCTATAGTTTGCAAGTTTTTAATCCTGGCATTAGATGAATCACAAAACACCACATCACATCTAGCAGCAAGGTTTGCTTCTCCTCAACAGGCATCAATTTCTGGTGCAGCCTTTCAAATGCAGAAGGAGTTGCAGTGGTTTAAGGTTTTTTTTTTTAATCTCATAACTCCCTTATTATAACTTTTTGAAGATCAATTATACCAGAATATTGATAACACTTTATAATCTCCAACAGAATGTGGAGAAATGGGATCACCCTCTTCATAAAGAAGTTAAAAACAAAGATGGTAAAACTCCTTGGCAATTGTTCAGGGAAGAGCATAAGCCCTTGCTTGAAGAAGCAAAGGTTTGGATGAAGGATACATCAAACTCTTGTATGTTGGTGGCAACTCTTATTGCCACAGTTGTCTTTGCTGCTTCTATAACTGTACCTGGAGGAAACAACCAAGACAAAGGGTTTCCATTATTCTTGTCAGATAACACATTCATGGTGTTCGTTGTGTCAGATACACTAGCTTTGTTTTCCTCCATGGTTTCCCTTTTGATGTTTTTATCAATTCTAACTGCACATTATGCAGAAGAAGATTTTCTCAAGAGATTACCTGAGAGAATAATATTGGGTCTGGCTTCTTTGTTCTTTTCCATAGTAACAACAATGATAGCATTTGGTGCAGCCCTTGATTTGTTGCTAAGGGAGAGAGTGAAATGGGTGTCAATCCCAATTGCTCTTCTGGCATGTGTCCCAGTTGCTCTATTTGCAGGGCTTCAACTTCCCTTGTTCATACAAATGATCATATCAACTTATGGTTCTTCTATATATCATCGTCAAAGTCTTTGGTAAGGCTTTTGTGTTGTTCCAGCATATGAAAATAGGACAAAGAATGGAAACATAAAACCATATAGTAGTGTCAGCAGGTGATGGCTTTAGCTTTGGAATTTGTTTTTGTTGAGTATAGTCTGAAGTTGGTTTTGCAACAGTGAACTATGATGAAAATAGAATTTGACCAAACTGCTTTCGGAAATACTACCCAGTGTTCTAAAAACTTGCCACTAATAATCTACCAAAAATCAATAAAGTGTACAATTAGTCCTTTTCTAGAGATGAACGTAGCGATTTCTTATTACTGGTTGCTGTACTACTTTGAAATAATTTTCCAAAAACTAATAAATTTTAGTCACACTGTAATATTTGAAATCATACATGATATTAATAAAGCTATGGTAGTGGTTTATTTGTTAAGAATATTGAAGTTGTTTACATTTTTTTTTTATTAAAAAATAATTTTTTGACTACTAAATTTTGACAACTTTCACTTATATAGATAACATCTTTTATCTTTTATTGTAATAAAGTTATCAAAATTTAGTATTCAAAATATCATAATCTTTTTTTATTCAATCAAAGCAATATCTTTTGTACATTTCAAACTATTTCGAGTTGTATGCCATATGTATAAATACATGTTAACTTTATCTTTATTAAAATTTCTGATTAAAGAATCAATTTAAAAGTTTCCTCCAAATTTGTTTTAGAAGTAAAAAAGCAGAGTGTTTTCTGGTCCTCTGATACTCTCGTTTTTGCTAATGGGTATTATGATATTTGTTCTGTAACAAGTTATCCCATGAACAACAAAAACATGTTTGTGTTTCCAAATTGTTTAAAAAATACTACAACTGGTAACATATTGAATACACCACACTGTTTGAAAAACCAGCACATAACAAACGTACGCCTAAAATATGTGATCCATCAACCAATCTAAATCCCACAACCATATTTCAAGTACGTTTATTTTTGTTGAACAAAATACCAAATTAGCCCGATTTTACATTATGAGCGTTCAAATATCTGAATCCAACAATGTAAATCAGTGTCTTGAATCAACACAACTTATCTATCAGTATGATATGAAAGGAGTAAATCCAAGACTAATCTATTAGACAAAAAAATTCTCATACCATACCAAGTTTGACTCGTAACATAATCCGTCTCGAATGGGAAGGTAAGAAGGCAAAAGAACATAAACTAAATTGAAACTGAAAAATTCCAAAGAGAAAGTTTAATCATTTTCTCCCTTAAATATGCCTGCTCTAAAGGAATAATGCCCATGACTTGATTTAAAGGTTTATGATCTTTCTCATTCTGGGACATAAATCATAGATCTGATGATTCTTCCGCAGTACACTGACCAAGCGGAACCAATTCAACTCCAGGGACCAGAAACAAAATTCAAAACTTTTTGACATCATGTTCAGGAAAACACAAGATGAGAGAGTCAATGTACTATAAAATTGTAATGGTGGAGATAATCAATTTAAACAGGATTCACTCTAAGTAAAGAAATAGAAGTTCCTGGCCATGTTTACACCATAAAACATTCCCTCCACAAGAGAGTACACTTCCTAGTAAAACTAATAATCTGACTGGATAGTTAAGACCATCAAGAAATTCTGATACAAAAAGTAGGAAGATAGATAATATCTTAAGCAGCGCCCTTGCCCTTCTTCTTTTGAAGCTTCTTCATGTAAAATTCCAGCTCTTTGCCCTCTAATATATATCTGCCAAAAATTCAGAAGACATTAAGCACCAACATTCAGAACAATTAAATTAAAATGAAACAATATTGTTCACTTGACTAAGTTGTCAAGTATGTGAACTTTACAAGTCAGGCATCTGATAAACTCTAAATATATTTTTTACGCTAGCATTACCAGACATGCTACTTCAGATTGGACAATAAAATTGCTAATAAGAAAAGCTGCTCATTTACATCCATGTCTTGCAATTTCATTTTACCAGAGGTAACCACAACCATTTGAACATCTCCCCAACACAGCATGGGATCAAGTTGCTAACACCCGACAGACTAAATCCCTTATTTTTCGGCCCCATCAACATATAAATTCTAGGTCATCCATCATACATATGCTCTTGCAAGTTGCAAATGGGATGATTGTTCTAGCTATGAAAAGCAATTTTAAAAATTACTCTCACCGAGAAGCAGAAAAACAAGCACTAGATAAATCTGTTAGTTAGCTAATTGAGTACCAAGTAACATACCCATCAGCACGGCCACATTGGCCAGGTCGGGATGAGATACAAGCCAAAAGGCGACCACCCCCAAATTGCTCTTCAATGTGAGAATCAAGCACCCGGGTCTGTTTTCGCTTTTCCAATTTTCTCATGACATGGTTACTCTTCTTCACCTCCTCGGTTGCAGCTTCACCATCCTGTGAAAAAAAAACTGAATGAGTGAATGATGCAAATAAATGAAAGAAAAAAACACAACATCTTTTTAAAGAAAAACAATTTCGCAGTTCGTAAAAAAAATATGAACTGTTCCAAAAAATTAACTATATCATACAGCATTAGCAACCCAGTTCCAGAACTCATTTTAGATTTTTTTTTTCTACATTGAGACTTCATAACCTTGGATACTTCAAAATCAGAATTATAAAATAAGGTTGATTACATACATTATCAGTGAAAAGTCATTACAGAGGTATCCAACCAAAATTTACTATTTCAAAGTGTATAATAACCACATTATATTTATGAAATACTCATAAATTTATCAAATCTCATTGAATACCTATGCAAAAAAGTTCTACAGGGACAATGCATAAAATTAAATTCTTATAAAATAACGGGAATTAGTGGAATGACAAAAAGTGCACAATGCACACACATAAAACTGAGCAACGAAACTGGATGATACAATCATGTTGAAATTGAAGAAGTAAAGTCTTTACAATATAAAAAAAGATGCAGGCTTCCAAGTTCCAACAACCGACATTGACACAGGGCTAAAGGGCACTAAATCTCATACTACAATTCAGCTAGGAAAGCAACTAAAGTAAAACTATATGTAAACAACCATGCATTTCAACTACATGTACCTCTCCTTCCTTCTTGGTAGAAGCTGCAATCTTCTTCTTGCGACCAATGTCAACGCCATAATGCTGCAGATACCACTGCTTGAAGGGCGCCGCGTCGACCTGAACAATGGCGCTCTTGACCAACGTCTGAGTCCGAACAAGCTCATTGTTGGATGCATTGTACACCACATCAAGAATCCTTGTTTTGCGAGTAACAGCCTCACTCCCCCAAGAATAGTTCCCAGTATCAAGCCTCAAAGCACGCCACTTCACATTTCCACCACGAACCCTAATTCTCCTAATTGTCTTGTTGCTTGACAGCTTTGTGTTTGCTGGCTGCCTCCCAAGCTCATACCTGCAATCAAACACACCCCATTAAACACAAAATAATCATTGGTAAAAAAAAACAACATAACAAAATAAAAAAGGCAACTTCTTTGGTTAAAATTAGGCTTTCACTCTGATAGTCCTTGAAATACTGTCTGTTTAACTCTAATTCTGATTAGATCCAAACAAATGTTAAGACAGGTGAATTTGATTATTAAAAATGCAATCAATTAATGATGAAATATAATCAGTTAGAGTTAGAAGAACTTACTTTCTCTTCTTCCTCCAAGCTTTCTTCTTGCCACCAGTGGCACGCCTCTTGTGCATGGAATCACGAGAGATACCTACGCAAACTCACATGAATCAGCAACATCAAGTTATGAGAGAGAGAAAGAGAAAAATGAAACATACCCATTTTGGCAGAGTAGGAATGTGGTGCTGCTACGAGCTCTGGCTAGTAACTCCAACGTGCAGGGACGAAAAGAAGGAAGAAGAGAAGAAGAAGGTTAGGGTTAAGAAGATTGGGCCAAATTGACACTGGTGGAAGTCAAAGCCCACTTTGTAATGGGTTTCATATTCTTTCTGCACCCCTCAATTTTATTTATTGAATACTTCCCATACATTTTGAAAAGGTTGGCTACATATTATACAAAAAAATATTGGGTTAAATTTGTTTTTGGTCCCTTAAGTTTCAACGAAATTTGAAATTAGTCTCTCATCAAAAATTTTAACCAATTTAGTCCTTCATCTTTCAAAATGCATGACTTTAATCCTTTTAACCAAATTTTGTTAAGTTTATCTGACGTTTCAAGCGTATTTCATGATAGTATTTAAATTATTTACACTGTTTGACACATTTTTGCTTCAATGTTAACTTAAATACTATCATGAAATGTGCTTGAAACGTCAGATAAACTTAACAAAATTTGGTTAAAATGACTAAATTCACGCATTTTGCATTTTGAAAGATGGAGGACTAAATTGGTATAAAGTTTTGATGAGGGACTAATTCCAACATTCACTTAAACTTGAGGGACCAAAAACATATTTAACCCAAAAATATTCGTAGAACCCCTCAAGAAATATTAAGATGTCAACAAAATTTGTATACGTGGATATTTGCAGATAAAATTCACAATAGGAAGAAAATGAATATTGTAAATAGATATTCGTGCAAAATGGATATAGATATTTTTTATATTCACATATTAACGGAAGGAGTATGTGTATCATAGTGTCCATATCCATATATACTATACTATAATTTAAATTAAAAAAAAACATAACTAAAATATTAACATATTGATTTTAAATGAGTTATTTTTTGTTAATTGGTTTTAAAAAAATCCTCATTTTTTTTGTAAACTATCATTTAACACTATTTAAATGGATTACTTAGACTTTATTTAAAATTTATGAATGTTATGTATTGTATTTTATTTGAATTTATGGTTAACATATGTTGTTAAATATTTTATTTTATTTTATTTGTAAATACTCGTGAATCCATGGATATTAAAAAGATATATAGATACCCGCACGGATATGAAGAAAGATACGAGACGGATATTTATCCATCCAATGGGTAGGGTAGGAAACTACTACTCGTATCATACCCGTCATGTTGATATCCTAAAAAAAGACATTTGTAAGTTATTTTCGTTTCTAAACCTAATTTTTTTTCAAAAAGAGGTTATTGATCTAACTAATATGAATGCAGAGTTTATTTTTAATAATAATGAGAAAATAATTCAAATTAAATAAATAAATAATAGTGAGACCTTATTCTTTCCCCAACACCACCTTGAATCTTTTATTGAATTACTTCTACATACATTACTCAGATTATATAAGTATTTATTAAATTTTTTAATCGTAAGAAAATATATATTAGGAATTGATGAAAATTAAATTATGTATTTTTTTTATATAAAGCACAATATTTAATGATAATAAATAATAAAATATAAAATAAAATATAATAAAGAATAAAAAATGTTTAGATTTAATTTCTTTGGTGGTCTCTATTTTTGTCTAAAGATTGATATTATACAAACAAAATAAACCATCTATATTAAGAATTTTAATTTTAATGAAAAAAATGTTGATCTATGTCAAGAAATTTAACGTTCTAAAAGAAACATCGATTTCTCAAAATCCGAGATCAAATTGAAACTAAAAAAAAACTTAAGGACAACTTAATATTTTTAAACGAAAATATGATTCAAAAGAGTAATTAAACCAAATATTTATTAACATAATTTTTTTTTCCTTTGTGTTTTTAGTTTTTCACAAATTGTAATCATCTTTCATTCTCATATATTCTCATTTTGTTTTTTAAAAAAATGTTAGACACAAACTCATTATTTTTATTTTCATTTCTCATTTAATATAATGAGGCTAATGAGAATTTGAAGTGTTTTATTATAAATATGTTATTTGGATATGTAATTTTTCAAAAAGACTAAAAATTTATGACAGTGATATTAAATTTACAAAACATAAAAAATTAAAATTTGAAATATTTATTTATTTTTTAATCAATAATAATAATTTTTTATCCTATATTAATAAAATTGGTTTTCATGCTACGTTAATTAAATTTTTTCTACTCTCATCAATAAAATTAGTTTTAATTAATATAAATTAAGTGGAAATTATTATCATTTTCTCAAACACAACCCTTAGAAATTAATTTTCTTTGTGGAATTTGAGGAATTAAAGTAAATTTAACACAGTCGGATGTGCAATAGAAAGTATTAGAAAGGGTGAGGGTATTATGATAATTTTTTACATCAGTGTAAATGTAAGGGGGAAGAAAAGAAGCACCTTGCTCATTCTTGATTCCTTTTGCTGCAATGAGAATATATGATTTATGTTCCTAGAAAACTCAGACCTTGAATTTTTTATGCGTGTACAAGGCTTGAAAAGTTGACGCCTTTAGGAAATTCGAGGGATGAGTTTCTCAGTGGCAGCTTCCTTGGGTACTCATATTGCACTGAGAAACACTCATGAAGCAAGAATCAAGTGCCACTTTTTGTACAGAAGAGAAGAGAACAGTAAAATTGGTTTCAAGTTCTCAAAGCACAAGGCCGTTCAAAGAAAAATTTCTCTAAGCAAGCAAGATTTCAGTGAGTTGGATGAGAGGAAGAGCCCAGATGAGGTAGCATTTACCGTGTTGTTGAAGTTAGTTCCTTTTGCTTATTTGTTTATTTCTTGTTGCATATATTTGATGGGAATTGGTGGAAGTTGAAACCCTTTTGTGATATGAAAGTTTCTGTTTAGTTGGGTTGCTTGGAAGAGTAGGGGTTAAATCCGTGTAAGCAGTGGGCTTGACAACTGATAGCTGTATGATGTTTTAGTTCAAAGGGTGTGCCCAGTGGTAAGGATGTGTTCAATCGAATCTGTTTTTGGGAATATGTTGTTGATAATTGAAGAATTGTCTGTGCTACAGTGATGGGAAGATGGGAATATTTATTCTGTTGAGTTTTCAATTTGCTGGTGGAACTGATTACTTTTGTAGTTGAAGTTCTTCTTCTGTTGTTATTGTGAATGTTAAGGTCGTGGGTAGGGAAACTGGAACCCGTAACATAAAAATGTAGCTTTTAGGACTAGAGCAAGGTTGCAATTTGGCTAGATTCCTTTCAGAAAGTAGTTGCAAAAAAAAAATTGTGAAAATGACTGTTGAAGCTGTGGTGACTCTTATGGAAGTCAGCCATGATCATTGGTGATAAACTGATAATTTTAATGAGATTTCTAATAATTGATGATTGTTTAGAGAAATTCTTCTGCTTGTACCGGGTCTAATTGTTGAAAATATTGTAATAAAAAGATGGTAAGACTTACTTGGATGAGATGCACAAAAGAATCCCAGCAGTTCAGTTTAAATTGAAGTATATTTTACCAAATAAAGAAAGATGAATTGCACTGGATCATGCTTACCTTCTCTTTTTTTATCCGCTTAGTCTTGGAAAACGAATTATAATTGAAATTTTACATTTCTATCTGTAAAAGTAACTTATACCATGATCTGTAGAAAGTTTCGTGTTTTTTAGTCATGAAATTCATACTTTAGTAGGACTGTACATAGTTGTTGGCTTCTAACATGTCTACTGGCTGCCTTACTATTTTGCTGCCTCAGAGAGTATTGGATCTTAGATTCGTTTTCAATTTTTATATTTTCTCTTGCGACTGGGGGATGGCAGGGACCAATCGTAATTGTTACATATTTTAGTTCACCAGAAAAACTCACCCTTTACACACTTTTTCTGTGATGTTAATTCATCCTCTCTTGTTTAACTTCATATGAAAAATGTTTGTAATTCCAGTGAAAATCCAGGAAATTGATTCCTCACTCTCTTTTTGTGTTTTTTAATATTACAGGTTAGAGAAGAGATTAAAAAATGTTATGAACTCATAAACAGATTAGGGAGAGGAGCTGTGTATCTGGGTTCTTCAAGGATGGGACCCAGCCATTCACATTATGTGCAGGCACAAGAGCTGGCTAAAGAGGCAAGTAAATTCTTACAATAGCTTGTTGCCCCTTTTTTCAGCTTACACTCTGGTGGGTATTGTATAAGATATCATTCAATTGTTACTTAATCACATTGTTTCTGGCATTAACAGCAGTGGTAGTGGCAAAGGTTGTTACTGGTTATGATTATCTTTTTTCATATATCCTGCTGTGCAGATAGCAAATCTTTTGGACTGCACTACTTGGTCAGGGGCTGGACCTGGGCTAATGGATGCAGTTACTCAGGGTGCTATGCTAGCAGGAAAACCGGTTGGTGGGTTCAAGATAGGAAAAGAAGCTGGTGAATGGACAGCATCTAACTTTCATGCATACTTACCATCAGAAAATTACCTCACTTGCAGGTAATCTTCAACTGTTGATCAATAACTTGTTCAGTTGGCATGTATGTAAATTGGCTGGTTGGAGTGTCTTAACGTTTGAGCCCAGGTTTTTCTCTGCAAGGAAGCATGGGCTGGTGGATGCTGTAGTGAGGAACAACTCATTTGATAAGACTGCTGTAGTCACCCTTCCCGGTGGGATTGGTACTTTAGATGAGTTGTTTGAGATGCTGGCATTGATCCAGCTGGAACGGATTGGATCAAAGCTTCCTGTTCCCTTGCTCTTGATGAACTATGATTCGTTTTATTCAAAGCTGCTTGACTTTTTGAATGATTGTGAGGGTTGGGGAACGGTCTCTAAAGGAGAGGTTGCATCATTGTGGAAGGTTTGTAACAGCAACTCAGAAGCTTTGGCGTACCTAGAAGAATTCTATGGAATTTCTTCTATTGACATAAGTAAGAAAGTAATTCAATTTCACAGCACGTATGGATCTCCCTCCTCATAAGATTTTTTTACTTTCCTTTTCTTGCTGAAATATTGCAATATTACCAGTTTTTTGTTGACATTTGACATGTGCACTTGCAAGTTCTGATTGTACATGAAAGGTATGCTATGTTTCATGCATAATCACATTTGGGATTTGAATAAAGTATTAAAAGGAAACAAGTTTTCTCTATCGCGAGGTTTTTTTTTTTATCAGCAAAGATTTTATATATTTATAGTAGAGTACTAGGGGTACCCTAACCCTTTTACACAAAAATTATATACAACAAACTCAAACTATAGTTGTACACAATTGAAATAAGCACTATATACCTTACAAGAACAACAAACCAACAATACAGATAAAACAGAACCTAGAAGACACTTATAAGTGAAGACCCGGGAGGTTAAGAGGACCCAAATATGGCAGAGCTTTAATATAGCAGAGCTTCTAGGCTACAACTTTTAAACCAAAACATGTTGCACTTGCTTTTAACAAGTACCAAAATCCAGACTACTAGCTCAATTCCTTTTTGATTCAGGTGCATCAGATAGTTGTCTATATGAATCACTTTAGCTCCTTCGTCCTTTGCAAATATCCTTCCTAATCTTCGTTTATGATTGATCCCACCTTGAAAGTGAATTACACCTGAAAAAACAAACAAAACAATAGCAGCCCCTTGTTGTTCTTTATGTTATGTATTTATACCTACTGCCATACCTTCCTCGTAAGGTAAGCTACAAGGCTTTCTAACAAGTTAGTAGCCACTTAAAGCTTTTACCAAAGTTTTCTCATAGAACCAGACACTAGCAATTGATTTCTTAGCTCATGTTCCAACATCAGACATAACTTCATTTACCTCCATTGGTTTGTGGTTCACAGAAGTTTTAAAATTCAATGGGACACTTATTCCAATTTGAGAATGAGAATGTTAGAGTTGATATTTTGTGTTTGATCAGCCAAACTAAAGATCTCCTCTGCATCCACTTTTCCTTGTCGAAATACTACCCCATTTTTATGATTCCAAATTATTGCCACCCATAATAGCTTCCACACTTTATTTGTTTTTCGTTTAATATCCTAAGGTTAAACTGTTGAAAGTTTGTCCGAAGTTGGTTATGATGCACAAAACATATACCCACCCACCTATCACACATATCCCAAACTAACTTAGATATAGGGCATCCAACAAATAAGTGCTTCACGTTCTTCTCATTTTGATTACATAACTCATATAAAGTATTGCATATGCCTACTCTTCTATGTACTAAATTGTCCTTTGTTGGTACTTTATTTAGAAGGACTCTCCACACAAAATGTTGTGCATTGGGAAGAACTTTCAAACCTCAAAAATCATTAAATAGATCAAAATTTTCCCTATAGATCCGTTTTGCAGCAATTTGTATGCAGACTTTAACGTGAATACTCCTTCTTCCTCTCCGTTCCACACCAGGTGTTCTCTCTCCCACCCTCAAGTTTTTGGTTTGTTATGATATGCATTAATTCATTTTCTTGGTCTGATTCCCACAAAAATCTTTCTTTCCTCCACAATAGATTCCATACCCATCTTTCGTCTCTCCATTCTCCCAACTGCCCTATGATTTTTTCCTTACAATTTGATATGGCAAACAATCTAGGGAACCTCAAGCTATGCAGAATTTGTTCTACCCATTTGTCTTCCCAAAATTTGGTCTTATTTCCTTGTCCCACTCCCCATTCTATTATGTTATCAAACCAATTTCCATTTTGTCCTTTCCCACATACTATACTCATGCCTTTCCACCACCATGATACAAGCTTTGCAGTAACATTCCCATTTAAATTCCTCCACGATCTGTACTTTGCGTTTAAAATCTTGTTCCATAACCCCTCATTTTTCACTCCTAGTCTCCATTTCCATTTAGCTAGTAAAACTATATTGAACTTTTCAATGTCTAATTCCCAATCCACCTTCTTTTGGTCTACATAAATTTTCTCATTTAATCCAAGCTATCTTTCTATCCTCTAACCCCCAACCCCAGAGAAAATTTGTTTGTAATTTCTTACTCTCTTTACAAAAACTTTTTGGTGCTTTGAAAAGGGATAAGTAAAATAATGGCTGAAATAACCGAATTAATTAGGCATACACGCCCAGCGAAAGATAATATTCTTCTCTTCCATCTAGATAGCTTATTCCTTACTTTATCTACTACCTCATCCCAAAACTGTTTTTGCCTAGGATTCCCCCCAATAGGCATGCCAAGGTATTTGAATGGGATTTTCATATAGCTGCAATTCAGAATCCTAGACAGAATATCCACTTCCAACTTTGGTATCCCTATAGCACCTGTCATGCTTTTATGGTAATTAACCCTAAGTCCATATACTAGCTCAAAACATCTCAAAATGCTTTTTATTACCATAATATTATTAATCTTAGGATGACATACAAAAAATGTATCATTTGCAAACTACAGCAAGTTAACCCCAATTTCATTGTTTCTAACTTTAACACCTTCAAGTAGATGTTTTGTAGTCGCCCGTCTAACCAACCCCTCAACCATTATTAAGAACAGTAATGGTGCCATTGGATCTCCCTGTTTCAACCCTCTAGTTGGTTTTATTTCCTGAGTTGGGCTCCCATTTACCAAAATAGAAATGGTTGTAGACTCTAAATATGCCCTTATCCATCCAATCAATTTACTACAAAAACCTAGTCTACCGATCATGTAGTACAAAAATTCCGAGCTCATTGAGTCATGCCTTTTCATAATCCACTTTTATTATTACCCCAGTCTTCTTATATCTATTCAGTTCATCCACAAGCTACAAGAATACTGTCTAATAACCCTCTCCCCTTTAAAAAAGCTGATAGTGTTTTATCAATAATTTTTGGGAGCACCCTCTTTATATCCTATTAGCCAATACCTTAGATATAATCTTATACATACACCTCACAAATGATATAGGCCTAAATTCATCAAGATCTATTGAGTTTTCTTTTTTTGGTACAAGGGTTATAAATGATGCATTACATCCCCTCGGTATTTGTCCAAAATGTTCAAAATAGTTCGGAGTACATCAGACTTCATTGTCTCCCAATTATTTTTAATAAAGTCAGAATTGAACGCATCAGGCCAGGGCTTCTAAAGGTTCCACACTGGGTAACAACTTCCTTTATTTCCTCCTCCTCAATATTACTTGTCAAAGTCCTATTGTCTTCTTCAGATAAGGAATGAAATCCAATGTCATCAAGTGTGATATTAGTCATACTTATAGCCCTGAATCTCTTTTCAAAAAACTCTTTCACCTCTTTTGACCCTATTTGGTTCCTCACACCAACAACCATTCAGTTGTATTCCTTTTACTTTATTGTTAGTTCTTCTCCATCTAATCCTAGAATGGTAGTATTTGGAATTGGTATCTCCATGCTCTAACCAATTGACCCTAGCCTTTTGTGATAGAATGGATATTTCTTTTTGATCTAGTAGCTTTAGTTCACTAAGGAGCTTCATGCGTTCAATTCTTCTTCCCAAAAAAGGTCATCCTTCCTATCCAACTCCATAAGCTTCCTTATTATTTCGTTTCTCCTTGTTTAATTGAGACCAAAGACTTCTCTATTCCATGACTTTAAATCTTTTTTCAGTCTTTTCGGTTTTTCTTTCATTATTACCATACCGTTTCCTATTCCTGTATGAGTCTCACATTCTTTTCACTTTTTTCTTGAACCCTTTTATTGGTACTCCACACATTCAACACCCTAAATGGTTTGGGACCCCAATCAATAACTGATGTTTTTAGAACCAAAGCACAATGATCAAAAACTTGTCTTACTTGAGCATATTGTTTACAATCATGCCACTGTTCTAACCATTCAGGGGATACCAAAATTCTATCTATTCTGCTCTTAGCTATTCCGTTAGATCTATACCACATATACTTACCTCCTATCATAGGCACATCAAGTAGATCAACATTATCTATGAATTCATTAAACTCCCTCTCTTTTATTACTTTTACCTACTCTTATCCCCTTCCTCTCATTCAACTTTCTTACCGCATTGAAGTCACCTAGTATGCACCATTGTTCACATACCTATGCCAGTTTTACTCTTGTTATTTCCTCCCATAAAGCATATCTCTCATTAATATCGCAGGATGAATATACATTCATTACTATATTTGGCACTTTATTTTGGTTATTATCCTTGCTATACTTCCTCTAATTTCGTTTCTTGTACACATAGCATATCCGCTTTTTCCTTAGCTATAAGATTAGTTAAATATCTCCATTTTATCCTGCCCCTGAACCCTAATGTTTACCGTAATGATTTTCATTCAATATTATTTTTTCTCCCCTCATCTCTCTCTTTCTTCATAATCTCATCCCTACTTTCCATCTCATCTAATTTTCGTATGATCTCTTCCTCCTCACTCGAGAATGTAACCCCACTTTGTTTAGCTAGTTCCTATAGCTTTACACTTTCAGTATCATCCTCTTTTTGACATAATAATCTATTGCAATTATTTATATCAGCATCAGATAATGAATTACAAATAGGTTGGATTCTTAACCTCTTTAATCTCCTCTTTTCTGCATTAGTGGTCGCCTTCCATTTGGGTACATAAATTCCATGATTATTGTTGCTTGAATCTCCTCTATTGCGTGGTCTATTTGATAACTTTCTATTTTTTATGGTTAGTTTTGTCATTAACGGATGTTGTGAGCTTAAACTTTTGTCATTGGATAACCAAAACTTTAGTATCTAGTTGAAAATGTCATTGAAATATATTCTGTTTCCTTGAATGATTGGATCCCCATGGAACATGCAATTTTGCGTAACTTCAGTAACGGTACTTCCATGACAAAGTTGTTTCAGTGAATTAATTTAGGTTGGAGTCCTTTAATAGACAAATATGGGCACTATTTTACTGTTCTTTAATTATAATTAGAAATCTTTTGTCGGCAACAGGAAAAAGAAAGGTTTGCCTTAAAGGATTATGCATTTTACGAGATTAATCTCCAATTGTAATTGGAGAATGGTACAAACAACACATAGAACTGGATATAAATTTTGTCTTTCTTTCGGTTGATTTGGAAGAGGTAGTTGAAGTGGGGAAGTGCCAATAGAGGATGTACTGGTACTGATACGGGTTCTAGGATTTCTGGTTTCCTAGACAAACTGATAAAATGATGTTCTTCTGGCCATATAAATATTGTTGTATTTTTTTATTGCAAAATCATCAATAGTTCTTTGATGACCAAGATTTTTTAAGAAATTATTTTCAATAGAAATTAAACTTAACTATTTAATCTATTTTGTGACATAGTAGACCGCACATAAGATTTTAGTAATTTTTATTTCGAAAAAACATCTTTTAACAGATGGAATTGTTATATAAGTTATACATTCCCATATGTCGATTACAGAACACCTAACTGCTCATTCCGAAACACAGTGATGTGTATTGCAGTGTGGGACAATGCATTTCAATGAGTTCAATCTGTTACCAGCCATGGATTACAATCGTAGTGGTAACTGCAGCATTCGTGACAACTACTTCATATTCATAATCAACTTCACATTCAGAATCAGCGCCGTGCGCCCCCATGGCCATTCACGTAAGTCCAAGGTTTAGATCACGTAACAAGAATGAGATGATTTGATTGAATACTAGTTTAAGATAAGTTTTCAAACTCAATCCAAAGTAAAACAGTGAAATAAGATGAGTTATCAATTTATTCTAACAATAAAAATAAATCAAACCTTAAACATTTAAATAAAAGCATATATAAATAAATAAAAGCATACATAAGAGATATCAGGACAAAAAATTAGAATCAATTACATTTAATTTCAATATTAATTTCAATATAAAAAAGTTCAACTACACATGATGATAGGAAATACTAAGTTCTAAGAGTTTGTTGTTCTTCTCCTATTTACTTGTTAAGATATTTTATTTTGTTATTGAAAGAGTGTTTAAAGAAGTTAAGAATGAGATGCTAAAACAGAGATAATCACTACAAAAAATATTGATTTTAATGGAGGTTTATCATCGGAGGTTACAAAAGCCTATGCGAATATACTAACGAAGTTTCTTCAAACCTTTTGTAAATATAAGGGGTTTATGTAGAAACCCCTTGTAAATTTTGGAATTTTTTAAAAGGCTATTATATCCCTCGTTCTCTTATTCACTCAGAAAACATAAATCACATAAAACAAATTATGACATGAGTATTTTTTTTTTCCACTTATGTATCCAACTTTATGACCTAATGGAGAAATGAGTTTTTCAATATTGGGAATAATGATCACTATAAAAACATGTTTCATTATCAATCAATTTTAATAATCAAAAATTGTTACTCATTATAATAATCTTTTTAAATATCAATTTCTAAAATAATAAAAAATATTGATTATTAAAATAATAATTATTATAAATAAAAATTTATAATTATTCTTTAAATTTTTCTCTAAAATTTACTTATTAAAGTTTTAACTATTAAAAGAAATCATATCTAAACACCTTTATCGGTTGATACGACAGCCACTGAAACACACAATTAATGTCGTCACGTTACAGCTGGATCACAATATCTCTATTTGGTATATTACAACTACTACAGAAAAAAATAAAAATAAAAAAAACGTCACAACTTGCTGGCAAAACATTTGAGAATATATATCAAAGCTCAAAGTCTTCGTCTCCGCATAGACAATTATTGAGCAAAGATCATCACATGGTCTTGATTTAAAAAAGACAATACAGAAAAATGAAAGATGTTATAATAACTGTGTATTTGTGTATTGTTTAGTTAGCTACAACTATTGGTTATATTTAGTGAAAAGAACATCAAGTCTTACAGTTGCCACTACCACAAAGCTTGAGAGAGAGCTAGACTAACATGGCAGAAACTGCAGTGTCCTTTGTGTTTCCAAAATTTTTGGAAGCTGTAAAGATGCTGAGAGATCTCCCAAAAGAAGTTGAAGAACTTACTGATGAACTAGAAAGCTTTCAAGATTTCATCCATGATGCAAATAAAATGGCTGAAGCTGAAGAAGATAACAATAGGCGCGATAGAATGAGAAAAAGGTTGATGAGGCTGAGAAAAACAGCTTTTTTCATGGAAGATGTCATCGATGACTATGTGATATGTGACGAAAAGCAACCTGAGGAAGATTCTCGATGTGCAGCTTTACTCTGTGAGGCTGTTGAGTTCATCAAAACTCAAATCCTTCGCCTACAAATAGCGTATCGTATCGAGAAAGTTAAGTCACTTGCTCATACGGAAAAAGATTGGTTCGAAAACCATTTTCCTATAGGATCAAGATCAGACGGTTCTATATGGGATAATATTCGAATGGAGCCTCACTTTATTAAGGAAGACGAGGTTGTTGGCCTTGAAGGCCCTATAAAAACACTGAAAAAGTGGTTGACAGAAGGAAGAAAAGAACGCACCGTCATCTCTATTGTAGGAATGGCAGGATCGGGAAAAACCACTCTTTCTAAGCAAGTTTTTGACAAGGTCCATAAACACTTTGAGTGCCATGTATTGATCACAGTGTCTCGATCCTATGATATTGAAAAGTTGCTGAGGGATTTGACGAACAAGATTTGCGAAGAAAGAAAGGAGGATCCTCCTCGTGTTGAAAGCATGGATCGAATGAAGTTGATAGAAGAAGTCAACAAGCTCTTGTGCAAGAAGAGGTATATTGTCTTGTTTGATGACGTATGGAATGAAACATTTTGGGATGACATTAAATTTGCTCTGATTGATAATAAAAATGGAAGTAGGATATTAATCACTACCCGGGTTGGGAAGGTTGTGGATTTCTGTAAGAATTCTTCATTTGTTGAGGTGTATAAGCTGCAACCTTTAAGTAAAGAAAAATCACTGGAGTTGTTATGTAAGAAGGCATTTGGGTATGGTTTTGATGGATGTTGTCCAAAAGATTATGAAGAAGTAGGTCTGGACATTGTTAGAAAGTGTGAGTGTTTACCTTTAGCGATTGTTGCCATTGGTAGTCTTTTATATAGAAAATGTAAAAGTCCACCTGAATGGCGACGGTTTAGTCAAAATCTAAGTTCGGAGTTGCAGAGCAATTCCGAGTTACAAAGTGTAACAAAAATTTTAAGTTTGAGTTACGATGATTTGCCAAAGAATCTGAAGTCATGTTTGTTGTATTTCGGAATGTATCCCGAAGATTATGAAGTTAAATGTGGCAGATTAATTCAGCAGTGGATAGCTGAAGGGTTTGTAAAACAAGATTGCCGAAGAAATTTAGAAGAAGTTGCACAAGAACAATTAATGGAGTTGATCAGTAGAAGCTTGGTACTAGTAGCATCATTTACCACAGATGGCAAAGTTAAAGCATGTCGTGTTCATGACTCAATACATGAAATGATCCGTGAAAAGATGAAGAATACGGGGTTTTGTCACTATATTGATGAGCATAATGATTTTGAGTCAAGTGATATCATTCGACGCTTAACAATAGCAACAAGTTCCAAATGTTTAAGTGAATGTAGGGAAGAATCACATGTTCGGTCAATTATATTTTTCACGAAAGAAGATTTATCTGAAGACTTCACCAGCGCTTTGCTTGCAAAATACACGCGGTTGAAAGTGCTGGATTTTGAATTTACTCGATTATGGGATGTTCCTAAAAATTTGGGGAGTTTAATCCACTTAAAGTATCTAAGCTTCCGGAAAACATCCATAAGCAGTCTTCCAAAATCCATTGGTGAGCTGCAGAATTTGGAGACGTTAGATGTACGAACAGGTGAGGAGATTGAGATACCAAAGGAGATTACGAAGCTTAGAAAGCTACGCTGTCTTTTCGGTTACCGAATATCTACCATTGAAGTGAAGGACAGTCTTGGAAAACTGACATCGCTGGAAAAGATCCATGAATTGGTAATAGATGAAGATGGAGTGGTGATTAGAGAGCTTGGAAAGCTAAATCAATTAAGGGATCTGAGGCTTTCTAATTTTTTGGGACGTCATTCTGATTCTCTTTCTTCTTCAATAAACGAGATGCAACTCTTGGAGCGATTAGATATCTTCGTACAATATATGACTGAACCAATTGACTTGCACATTACGTCGTCCTTGTCTAAGTTAAGGAAGCTTCACCTTGTTGGCACTTTAAAAGCGTTCCCAAGTTGGATTCTACAGCTCCAAAGTCTTGTGAAATTGTATTTGAAATATTCCATGTTGAATAACATTCCATTGAAATCTCTGGGAAATATCCCAAATTTGTTGATCCTCACTTTCGCCTCCAGATCTTACAAAGGAGAAACTTTACATTTTGAAAATGGAGGATTTGGGAAACTAAAGGAACTACAGTTCAAAGCTTTGTATAAATTGAGGTCCATCGTTATCGATAGCGGGGCACTACAATCCTTGGAAAAGCTTCATATGTTTCGTATTCCAAAACTGAAGACAGTACCCTCTGGCATTCAGTACTTACAGAAGCTTCAAGTTCTCGACGTCTTATATATGCCGACTGAATTTCAGCAAAGGATTTACCCTGAAACCGGAGAAGACCATTGGATGATCAAACATGTGCCCGATGTACTTCGTATGTTGAATTTCAATGATCAGCTGCTATTGGACCTTGTGGTTAAGATTGGGGTACGTTTCTATACATATCAAGGTGTGCTTTTTTAATCTTTATTAATAGTTTTACTGTTTGATATTTTAAAACCTATATTTTTTAATCTCAGTGATTAAGATCATCTAATTTTAGTTTCTATACATAGCAGCTTTAATCCTTTTTATATGATCCTTCACATCATACTAAAATGAATTAAATTGATTTTTGTAAAGAATAAGTTGACGTGTTTGTAACTATAGGAACTAAGGAAGAAATTAAATTTATTATCTAATATATATAACGTCTTCAAATTTTCCATTCCCTTACTTAAAAATGAAACTTAATTTTATTTTCTGTTGATAGCAAGCATTTAAATATGTAGTTTTTTTATGCATGGGTGCAATTGATGTTGCATATCGCTTTTGTGATGATATTTGGGCATGCAAGGAGAAGTTTGTCTCTATTCTGATTTTTGGTATTTTGATGAACATGTGATGTTCATACTATAGTGAAATGATGTACATCCATGTTGGTAAAAGTGATTCTTTTTTCTTTATTTTTCTCTTATCTTAGCTTTAAATTCTTTATTTCCTTTTTCATTCAAATGCTAAAGGAAGAACGCGAAATTTTACGGGCTATTGAATGGATGGAACGAGCTTCTCGCAAGAGTGCCAGTCAAGTTGTTGGTGGGGGATGAACCATTCGAGGTATATCTTTTTTTTTTCTTTTTTTTTTATTTTAAGGAACTGAGTTATGGTTACTAAAAATTTTCCCGAAACGAAGTTTCATGTTTGATGTTATTCCTATCAATTTTTTAGTTTGTGTTTGTGTTTCCTTCGGATAAGTGTTGGTGCGTTACTGTTTTAGAAAAAAATCGAGTGAAAATTGGATGTTGATTAAAGTTGTCAGGGTTTTTTGTGGGTTTGTTGTTTGATGTTTTTATAATTTGTAATATGATGAGCTTTTATTTTGTTAATTTAAGATGCTTGTGGAATAAATGGCCTCGGTGAACTGGTAGATCTTAAATATGTTAGAGTACGCCACACAATTTGGATACATTTTCATGACGATTATGTCGGAAGTGATGATGATTCAATTGTGGATTGGTCATTAGCTTTTGTGATGAGTTTGCTGAGATTTTGTTTTTTGTGTGTGTAAGATCATAAATATGCACAAAATTTTTGTGTGAAAATATTAACGCGTGCCATTTGAGAAAAATCTAGAAAAGTTTTAATGTCCTCTGAAGTTATGGGTAAGGGTTTTTCATTCCCTTCTCTGTTGAATTTTCGGAAGTGAAAAAAGGTTGAGAAGTCCAAAACTGTGTTTTTCCCCTTTTTAATAATTTTTCTATGGATTGATTATTGGTCTCTACTCTTTTCAACAGATCAAATTATGGAGTTGATCTTTCAGATTCATTTACTCCGATCAGGTTGCAGAGTTGCGTTGACGGCATTGGATTGGAAAATTTATCATTTTAATAGGGATGGGTAAAAAATCTAATTTTCTTGATCCAATCCACTTTTGTTCCAATCCAATCCATTTTTAATCCATTTTATTAAAAATTCAATCTATTTAAAATCCATTTAATGGATCTGGATTTCAATCTAATCTACATTTTATATATTTTATGGATTTTATATCCATTTTATAAATCAAGATTTTTAAATATGGATAATTCAAAAAATCCAATCCAAATTTTCAATTTAAATTTTTAGTTGGATTAGACTAAATGTTGAGATGGACTAGGCTAAATTCAGATTTGGACGAGCCTTGCTTGACGACCTATACGGATCGGGCAGGCCCGACGACCATAAGAGGTTGGGCGGGCCTAAAGATATGAACGGGCTAGGTGGGCCCGACAAACCGAACGAGTCGATCGGGCCCAACGATCCAGAAAATTCGAGTGAGTCCAATGACCCGAACGGGGCAGGCGGGCCTAATGACCCGACGAGTAAGGTGGGCACGAAGATCCAAACAGGCCAAACGGGTCTGAAGACCCCAATGAGCTAAGTGGGTCCGAAGACTCGAACGGGCCAAGCGAACTCGAAGACCCATATGGGTCAGGCGAGCCCGATGACCCAAATGGGTCAAGTGGGCTCGAAGAATAGAACGGGTCAGGTGAGCCCGAAAACCCAAACGGGTCAGGCGGGCCCGAAGACCCAAACGAGTTAGGCGGGCCCGATGACCTGAATGAGTCAGGCAGGCTTGAAGAATCGAACGGGTAGGCACGACGACACGAACGGGCGCGATGACCCGAACGAGCCTTATGACACGAACGAGCCTGACGACCCGGATGGGCCCGACGACCCAGGCGGACTCGACGACCCGGACTGGCCTGACGACCTTGACGTACTCGACGACCCAAACGGGCCCCATGACTCGAACGTGCCCAACTACCTAATTAGGCCCGACTATTTGGACGGGTATGTCTGGGTCGTCGGGCCCATCCGGGTCATCGGGCCTGTTCGCGTTGTCGAGCCTGTTCGTGTCGTTGGGTCCGTCCGGGTTGTCTGGCGTGTCCGGGTCATTGAACCCGTCTGGGTCATCGGGCCCGTCTGGGTCGTTTGGGTCGTCGGGCCCATCCGGGTCATCCGAGCCTTAATGACACAAGTTTTAAAAAATTCAATTTAAATTTCTTTTATATAAAATGGATTATGAATTTTGAACTTGATCCAAATATTTGGATTGGATTTAAATATTGATCCAAATATTTGGATCCAGATTTTAAAAAAATCAAAACTACTTTTGGTAAAAAAATGGATTTTGGTCGAAAATCTAATCCAATTATTTGGATCTAAAATGGATGTGGATTGGATCGTTAAAAATCCAATCCATGCCCACCCCTACATTTTAATATGAAATCAGATTTTTTTTTTAATTTATTCATTCTCGCATTCCGAGAAATTGTTATTATTTATTTTCAAGTGTGCAAAGTAGAATGATGAATTCGGTATCCTTTCCTCAGGGACTTGCATAGTACTTGACAAAAGCTCAAACATTTACCATCTAATCTTATTTGCTTTTAAAAGTTGGATCTATCATTCAATGGGTTAAGACATTAGATTAAATTTCAATAGTGTAGCCCTACTTAATGGAAGAGATAAAAGTTATTTTTCATTTGTTATTTATTTTCACACATTCTTACTTTTGAATAAAACATTTTAGACATACAAGTATATATATTATATATATTGATCAAGTAAAAACTAAACTTGTTTTCTAGTAATTATTAATTTTTTTTTTAAAAAGAAGAGTTTTTCATGTTTCTGGATTTAAAAACTTTCTATGAAGTGATCCTTGAATGCAATAGGATTATTATTTCTAGACATGTGTTTTGGTTGGTAAATGATATATTTGTGATTATTTGTTTAAGTTAAGTACCTTTATCTTGTAATAAAATATCTAACCGTTCTTATTTAATCATTAAAGATGTTGAAAGTTGTAATATATGACATGCTATTATTATAATTGTTGAGAAGTTTGGTTAGAGATCATTCAAATTATAAAATTGAGGTACAAAATTAATTAAAAAGGGAAGTGATGAATATGTTTTTAGAAATGAGGATACATGTCTGTATAAATGTTTTTGTGTGAAACTCATGACATTATTAATTAACATCTTCATATAGTGTATTATGTTAATCTAATGGTGCAGTGAAAAAAAAGAAAAAAATGTTTTTGTTTGATATGGTAAATGTTATGCTTCAAGTTCTAGCTTGGCAAACATTATATCAATGAAACTTTATACTCTGCTTGCCCTTTTTTTTAACATAAAAGGTTATGATAAAATTTCTTATGTGTTATGAAAGAAAAAAAAATCACATTTAAAATATTTCAAAGTGTAGGGTATCTTGCAATGGTTAATATACCTCTTAATAAATAAATAAATAAAATTTCTTGGTTATATCTTTTAAAGTGGGTGAAAATATACCTCTAGCACTATTTTGCCATCTAGTGATAATATTATTTATGTATTCTAATTATGGCATTTAATATGTTCAATTTCTTAAGATGATTGAAGGATATATTAATGTAAATTGGATATTGATTTTGGTAACAAAATCAACTACTGGTTATGGTTATGTTTTAACCTCAAATGGAGGTGCACTATCATAGAAATATGTTAAAAAATTGTTGTTCTATCATGATCTACTATACACTCATAAATTCTTCTTTTTTTCAATACATGCCGACAATCAGATACATACTTAGAAGTAAACAAATAAAATAAAAAGCTGATTAAGAAAATGACAAAGCTCAACCTGACTAATATATAGATCAAGTAACTTGGGTTCGATTTAATCCAAATTTTAAAAAATGTATGAATCTGAATTACAAGTTATACGAATTTAACAACCACAATAAACGTTCCAACATTAAGTTGCAAAAGTCATAATCGGATGAAGTTATGTTAATTCAAAACAACTAATTTCAACTTCTTTGAACATAAAATTTACGACCATCGTTACTATTTCTGACTTATATTAGACGAGAAAAGCAAATATTGCCGGACTTAAAATACTTTTTTCGTTAGTGATACTTAACCAATATTGTATAAGAAACTTAAATAAATATAAGTGTTTGAAATTTGATAGCCAGGCTCAACAAGCGAATTTTGTTTTTAAATGGTTTACCCACAGGGGCTCGGGAAGGAGGTATCACGACGGCATAAACATCAAAAGAACCTTTGAAACCAATGCAAAAAGTAAAAGAAATGTAATATATATATATATATATATATATATATATATATATATATATATATATATAATATAAAAATGAAAAAAAATATATTTTAAACACAC
>Ga0214544_1000471_pt1 | contig 73297 bp, 33 predicted proteins | sample CNSS3metaG_FD_160074 | JGI IMG/M metagenome (GOLD analysis project Ga0214544, IMG submission 160074) | Root nodule microbial communities from cowpea collected in UCLA plant growth center, Los Angeles, California, USA - CNSS3 | ecosystem: Host-associated > Plants > Roots > Nodule | place: USA... | reverse complement strand
CTTTTTTTTTTTTTAAAAAAAAAAAAAAAAAAAGCAAACAATTTGCTTTGTTTGGTTGAGAGATAACAAAGATCGTTCGTGGTGGGATTGGTGCGAAGAAGATAAGTTAAAAATCTCATATTATACTATAAATAAAATAAATTTATAATATATATATATATATATATATAATTTGATGTAAACTTTATTTTAATAATCAATTTTATAAATTTAAATTATATTTGAAAATTAAAATAAACTTTTCTGGGATTCAACTTTATTTATGTTGTGTTTGATCGAGATAACTTAGAAAGATAATTTATTTATTTAAATAAAATTTTTTTATTGAAATAATTTGTTTCAGAAAAGTAATTAAAAATAAATTTAATTTTAGAAATTTTGGAAAGTATATCAAATGAATAAATTAGAAGAACATCAAATACTCTTTAAGAGTATAAGAAATTTGAAATTTCATTTTTTTTAATTCATTATCACTTTACTCACGAAGGTTAAGCCGAATTGGTTCGTATCGAAGGTTTATCCGAGTCGTCTTAGGTTGATGGTTGATATGAGTCAACCTATATCGATATTCAATCCTAGTCGGTCCGGTCTGAAGGTCGAGCTGAATCGCAGGTTGAATGTCAAGTTGAGTCAGTCTAGATCGAAGGTCGATCCGAGTTGGCCCATGTCGAAATCAAGTAAAGTCGACTCAAGTCAAAGGTCGAACCAAGTTGACCAGTGCCGAAGATGAATTCGAAACGACCTAAGCTGAAGGTTGAATTGAGTTGGCTTAGACCGATGGTCAAGCCGATTGACCCAAGCCATAGGTTGAACCGAGCTGACTATGCCTAAGATCAAGTCGAATCTAAGTTATTTCAATTACAGCTAAGCATCCAAACAAATTATTTAAAAAATGAAAAAAATTCAATCATAAATAATTCAAATACTATTTATTTAAATGTTTTAAAATTATTGAAATTCTTGGTCGAAACACAAGATTAGACATTTGGAATTGCAGTTTTGGAGCTTAGGATTAGGTTTAAATGAAATTTTAGGATCGAGTGAAATGGCAGAGGTTTGAGATTGTGCTTAAACGCGAAAATTAGGATTAAATTTCACTGAGAATTTAGTATCGAGAAAAATGAGTTAGAGATTTTGGACCGTTCTTCAGCAGGATATTTGATAAAGAGTTAGACAGATATTTTTATTAAACGGATATTATCGGCAAGTGATTATTATGATGCATTTATATTATCACTGACAAAACAATATCTTCATATTTATTTGGTAAAAAGTGAAAAATATAACATTATCTTAGCTTAACATACACCGCACACATTTTTATTATAAAAAAAATAAAAACTAATATTTTAATGTTGATTAAAGTTACATCAATCTTTATGTAATAAAAAAATATATTTTTATACATTATATAGGAAACTAAATCGACACAAAGTCTTTCTAAAAGATACTTTTATTATTCTAACCGCACAAACCAATCCAAATATTTTACATAATCAAGAAGAAAAGAATGGAAGGCATTAACACAAAATTTTGCATCGTTTTCTATGTGTTTTTTTTTTCTTTTATAATACCAATGAAAAAAATTGTAAATGAGTAGAATCTATTGATGAAAAAGTTATTGCAAAATAAAATTTATTGATGAATTTTATCATAAATTTTAAAATTTTAATTATAAATAAATATTTTTGTCAATATTAAATCTGTTGATAATGTAGAATTTTTCCTAACGACATATATTTTTGTTATTAAAATTTGTTGATAAAATAGATATCAAAGTCTTCACTTTAATTGTAATAATCTAATTTTCTTCAAAACAAACATTAATTTAGTATTTAATATCATAAGGTCTAATATTTATTTCAAAATAAAATCATGTGTTTCAAAATATAAATTAAAAACTTAATACAACTCAATCCAGTTAGTCATAATTTCAAGTTAAGGTATGAAAGCATCATAGATTTTTCTAACATCAAATCTTGAAAATTTCCAGAAATTTCTTGAAAAGCTCACATCTAAAATCAACTACCAAAGACGGTAATAGTATATCCATATTCCTAATTAACTCATTAATCAAACAAAATTTTAACATTATAATTTATAGCTATGTAACTCAGATCAAATAATGCCAACTCAAACATTATTTACCAATCTCACAAACATTTCTTTTACATGTACGAATATGAAACTGTTCAATCATATCAAACAACATCATAAGAATCTCAAACTTGACATATATCTCATAACAATTTTTTCATATCAAATACACAAGTTTCTAATCAGTATAAAAAATAAGAATTCAATGCAACAAATTATTTCAATACATTCAAGCACACTAAAATTCTATCTATCAATATCATACACATAATCTAACACGAAATAACATATCCAAAAACATTAGATTGGTTCACAAACTAATGCAGGTATCACATATAATTTCACTTACATTGGATACACTAAATTCTCGTTCTTTGTAGATATGACAATTAAATCATAACCCAACCCTTTCGATACCATTCATGTCATACTTTGCCACATTAATCAATGATACCAAGACAATATTTCCTTCTCTAGGTACAACAATTAAACCATAACACAACCTTCTTAATACCATTATTGTCATACTTAGCCACATTAGTCAATGAAAACCAAAATAATAGTCTATTCTCTTCTTCATAATTTAACATTTTAATAGTAGTTTTTCCTTATCTAATCAATCTCAATTCAGTTCTCTATATCTTCAATCTATCACTCACAACCACAATTAGTTCTCACAATTCACATTCACAATACGCATCCTAATTTCCATTAATATAAACATAATTATGATAAAAGTATACTAATGATTAGCTCCCCTTACCTCCAAATCTTTGATTTTTTGTTCCCGCCTTTCAATTTGTTTATCTTGCTTGCCACCCCTCTTCTCATTTTTATCCTCCATGTGAAATCTCTTGCATTGCTTGCTTTCCCACATTTCCAAAACGTTAATACTTCACTCCGAACTGCAAATTTTCATCTTTCTCTCGACATTTGTCTACTTAAGATTTTATATCTCCCTCTCTAGAAACATCAACACTAATACGATCCTATCCAGGAAAGAGTATGATCGTTTCTGAATTTGAATCCTCAAGAGGCATGACACGAATAAATCAGAGAAGAACGCGGAATAAGACAGAGATGGAGGACGCCACAATCTAGCAGATTGATAAGTCAAGTGAAGATTCACCATAAAGATGTTAATCTTTGATAAGAACCAGAGGCCTAAGCCAAGAACAAAGAGAACCCTCTCTTTAATGAAATCAAATTCAATATATGACTAAAAGTTTCTACATCAGTTTTTAGTACCTTTATTTATAGGCACATAAGTTTAAGCAAACCTGCACCCTACAAGAAGGCCCAAGCCCAAAACATAAAAGCATAAACTAATTATAAAAGAAAGCTCAAAACCCAAAAACATAAAACATAACTAATTTCTAAAAGAAAACCCAAAAGTTCATCTTCAAGTTCTTCTTGTATGGAATCTTGGGATAGTCCTCTATCATTCCCTCCTTCTTTAAGAGAATTTGTCCTCAAATTCGTACCACCTGAAGTTTAGGAAATAGACTTCTATCGTACCCTCCTTCTTAAAGAGAATTTGTCCTCAAATTCGTCTCACTTGAAGATTCTTTATCAAACACTCTCTCTCAATTCACGAGCTTAATGCTTATCACCATAGTCTCTAATCTAGCCTCCTCAACGACATTCATCGTTGACTCTAATTCCTCTATCGTTCACCGTAGTGGATTGATTTTCATCTTCAAATTTTGGATCTCATCTTTCTTTTATGTGTTATGTATTCCAATGTCTCCATCTAATATAGCTAGATTGATGGTGTATTTAGTCTCCTTGTCAATCTAGTAGAGAAATTGGGGAAGAAGATTGATGATTGTTTGGATGACGCATCAAAGCTAGAGGAATTGAAAGATTTTGGAAACGAAGAATCTTTCCTTGAAGATTATGATTAAATAAATGAAACGAACCCTAACCCGCCTAACGAGATGTGTGATCTTGATCTTTGGGGAGATGGAAAACAACCTTGGAAGCATCTTTGCCAACATAACCAGTTTTGAATGTATGCGAATGCGGGTCTACTACTATGGTTGATACTTCACCGTCGACATACATGAATGGGGAATGAGAAGATGAATGTGGGATAATTAAGAGAAAGTTAGGATTCAAGGGTTTACATAAGATGGAGTGCAAAGAAGGACCAAAAAGGAGGAAAATAAAAAATCATCTTTGGCAATTGACACGAGGTTACATTAGTTTTGACCATGTCACAATAAAATCAGTGGGTAAAACCATCAGTAATTGAATTTTTTAAAATTTTGTCTGTAAATTCATTGGTAATTGAATTGTTTAGAATCCATCGATAATTTTGTTGGTAAAATGGATGCTAATTTTTAGTGTGTTATAAATTATTAAATGGAGCTGGGTCAGAAAAAAAAAGAGAGAAGAAGAAGCGAATAAGAAGAGAAGAAGAGGAGGAGAAAGAGGAAGAGGAGGAAAGAGGAAGAGGAAGCGGTGACAGCGGGGCAACAACAATGTTGACAACAACGACATCGGTGGTGTAACATCCCGACTGGATATTACTAATTTAAATAATTAAAAAAGGGATATAAATATAAAATTGCATTTATGATAATTCATTTTCTCAAAACGTGGGAAAATTTAAAACATTATTCAATGCACCAAAATTCGATTAAAGCTAAAGTAATAATCTTATTACAATTTCCAAAATTTGAAAAACCGTAAAAAACATAATTTATTTCCTAGCTCATGTCCCCAAGTTATCCCTCTCTCTGTCTCTATGCATCGCCAACATCACCTGTAATATCATCTGCTCCCGTGTAACGAATCACACAATCATCGCCAAACACAAACAGAAAGGGTGAGCTCATAATGAAAAATAACACATACATTAATAATATCAATTACCCAACTAATTTAGTCTAGTTAGTTCTTAGCCAAGACCTTAATACCCCAAGGCTTTTCAACCTTCAAATCACACAAATAGTTAGCCTTGGATTCAGGATTTATGATGCTCACACGAACCTATCCGCTCGTGGTCCTACCTCTACGAACCTTTTTGCTCGTAGTCCTACTCTACGAACCTCCCCGCTCGTAGTCCTACTCTACGAACCTGTCCGTCCGTAGTCCAACACACGTGATCCACCAGCTACGTACCTCCCCGCACTTAACATCTCTCAAGTGTGAGCACGGAACATACGAACCTACCTCGCTCGTATCCCCACACGAGAGTAACAGGATATGAACCTCCCCGCTCATATCATCACGTGTTCACCACCATCCATGAACCTACCCGCTCATGGCACAACATCTCTTGATCCAAGTTTGCATCAATGCATACAATGACACACGCAAGTCAGATACCTGCAGCATTATCGCCTAGCGTAGCCTAAGCGCCGCCAGGCGAAACCTGTGTAAACCGCCTGGTGAAACCTCCCCGCTGCCAGGCGCCAAGTCTCTCCCAGACCCACTATTTTATGGATATCGCCTGGCGGAGCACACCTTGCCGCCAAGCACTACACGTTGCAGAGCACATCCCTGATAGTCTAATGCCTAGCGATCACACTCGTGCCGCCAAGTGCTATACCAGTAGCGTACCAACTACTATTTTAGCACCTAAAACACATTATCCTACGATCTTCTAATACCTCTAAAGGTATAAATGTGCTCCCATCCATTAGAGTACGATTCTTGATAATTTGTCACTCCATGTATGGCTTCAGTATTTATAGTTCCCATTTCCAAATCCCTATAATTCAAGACATAGGATTTCCCCAAGTGTTCTATGCTTATACAATGACTTAATCTACTTATGAAACTAACTCATAGTATAATATCACATAATACACAACCTACCCACATCCCATTGCAGTAGTACCACTAAATCCACTTCCAACAACCAATTCCAATCACCTTCCTTATGTGTAACTATTCTCGATACCTCAGATATACCTGACCACTTCATTTACCAATACAGTGGTTCCTAATACCCCATTCAATTAATATATACTACACCTAACTCAAGGTTTCACTTTCAATCCTATTCTAACCTCCATCTTTTAGCCTTTGATTTCACCTTTGCATAATTATAAATGATAGGATTTTCACTTAACCCACACAGAACCCAAAACACGCACCAACTGTCAAAAGTCGCAATCGTCGTTATTGCATTGCCTCTCGCCTGGCGATGCATTCTTGCCGCCAGGCGGCACATCATTTTCTGGGTAAAAATCCATATTTTTCTCATGCCAATGACCATCCGAAAACCCCAATTTGCATTCCAACTAGTTAATTACATAACAATAGACCATATTAGACTCACCTTCTTCATTCTCTTCTAGTCAAATCATAGAATCACAATTTCGTCCTTATTACACTATAGAAATCAATTCAATGAATCATTCCCCAAACCCTAACCATGTTATCGTAATCGAATGCTTCCCATTCAATCCCCAAGATTCATACACACAGGTAAACATTCATAATATAACACATCTCATAATTTCACATTTTACACATGAGTGTTTCCAGAGAATCTAATCAATCACAAAATTCATATATATACTCATCAATCACACCTCTATATTATATATATATATATATATATATATATATATATATATATAAATACATTCACCAATCAAGGCCATACCAGCACTTAAGCACACTTAATCATCCATTAATAATCATACTATTAAGGAATTAAAACAACCAATCATGAGTGATGTATATCTCTAGCTTCAGACATGTAATGTAAATCTCCACCGTTTAAAGTGAATAACAACATGTTATGAATCGTCTATCAAAATTTCACCTAAATCCGACGGTTAACGAATCGGGAAACGCAGTTTTACGAAAACTGCACAAACCAAAAAAATCTATGGCGCCTAGCGCATAGAATTCAAGAGCTTGGCGCCTAGCGGTATAAAACATGCGCCCGACGGTTCCTGCTGCGCGAAAAGAACAAAAGAAAAGAAGCATTTTTGCATCATGTTTGCATCACCTGGCGGAGTCACCTTTGCTGCCAGGCGGTTCATCACAGAAAAACCCAGAATTGGGTTATCACTCATGCGTCCCTTGGCGGCACATTCAAAGCCGTCAGGCGATTTCTGGGAATTTTTCCAAAAACTCGAAAACACCACGATTTTGGATTATGCAGAGCATCATGATCATACATTACAATACAAAATAATCATAAAGCATGTATATACGTGAAGGAACTCCCCTAACCTGTTAATTCTCTCTCAATTTGAAATCCCAAGCTTATTTTGTGATCCATAAAAAGTGCTCCTTTGTTTCACCACCAAATTGGTCTGAAATCCTTGTGCCTATGCTGCAGGTAGTTGTTCTGATCACCTCCTCTGATCACCTCCTCTCAAAGTGCACTCAAGATAGTCGTTTACACACCCTTACCACTCCTTTCTATCACAATTACTATAGTAAAAATCTCCATTCAATTACATAGTCCATGCACATCCATTCAACCAATCCATGTTTCATGATAATTCCTATAATTTTAGGATTACATTATAACTAAGCACATTCAAACATAACATTAAAATAATACACTTATTAAAATAACATACAATTGACATACATAAGACTTGAACCCAACTCCTCTCAAGATAACCAATTACTCTCCACCAATTGAGCTAGTACTTTTTCACATCATAACAAACCACATTAAACACCATAAGGCTCCTACTACCCGCATTTATTAAATAATTATTTATTTAATTATGTAAATTTCTCGGGTCTTACAGGTGGCGACAATGATGGAAGAGAAGGAGGAGCCAAACATGGTGGACACAATAGTGACGACAACAATAGACAACAATAGAGAAGGAGGAAGAAGAAAATAAAGAAAAAGAAAGAAGAAAAAGAGGAAAAGGGGAGAAGAAGGCCAAATCACAATATTTATTGTATTTATCGAAAAATTTAATGATCATCTATAATTACTAACAAATTTATTGATTCGTTGACAAAATTTATTGATCTTGAAGAATTTTTGAACATCGGTAATTTTGTTTAACAAATTTTTATGCTTACATGTCACTACAAGAAAATCCTTGATTAATGATAAATTTTAGAGGCAAAAAATAATTAGTTACTATAGTGACCAATTTGGATACCAATTTATAAACTAAAAATTATTAGTAACTAAAATAGTTTCAAAAAATTATAATTGGTGTCTAAATTGCTAAGTAAAATAGTTTCTATTATGAATTAGTCTTTAAATTGGTCACTAACATTAGTTACCTAGGTTTTGGCTACTAATGATCTCTAAATTAGTATCTAATTAGGAAATTAATTTCTAAATTTGTCTCTAAACATTTTTTTGTCATAAAAATGGTCACTATTTAATAGTTTTTTTTTTATAGTGTGTGAATTTTGCTTTACTTGTAGTGAATGTATTTCTAAGAAAATTAACAATACAAGTTGGGCATATATCGGAGAGCCAGAAAGACTCGATATCGACTTGTGTGTAAATATCCAAATTGGCAAGTTTGTTTACACACTTATTTCCTATCATATATTGGTAGAGATTAATTTAGTGGGACAAGAGATGACCTTGGCTCCCCCATGATCAAATTCATGAGTTTCTAGACAAAAGTAAAGTTAGAACCAATGCCATTGTTGATGATTCTTGTAAAGACCACTTCTGTTTGTAAAAATCTTTTGGCCTACTTTATTAGAGGGTTCAAGGCCAGTCCACTTGTTTCCTCCCAAGACCCCTTACAACTACTCACTTCTTCAATTCTGTATTTTTCCAAAAAAAATCCACCTTCTGTCTCCCCCTTCTGAAGTAGAAGTTATGCTAGGGCAGCTGCGAAAATCTCCTTCCAACTAGCGAAGCTATCTTTCCTCCATGTAAGTTGAGCTCAAACTTTTGTTTTCTCCTTTTCTAGCTCTGTGAATTGGTTCTATCATGGGTTTTTCCTTAGAACCTCATCTTCGTTCTTGTGTTCATGTTTTTTCAGCCCTTTAGTTGCTTATGGAGCTGTGGTGCTCTTTTCGTTAGTGCTTCCCCCCCTCAAGTTTAACTCTCAATCAAGGTAAGGGAAACTAGGATTTTAAAAATATTTCTTTTTTAGTGTCTTGCATGTTTTTGGTTTTGAATAGTGCTTAAAATGTTGGTTTGATGTTCGTGGTTGTGTTTTTTTAGTTTTGCTGTTTGGGATTTTGGGTTTTTGCATAATGAAACTAGTGAAAATATGCTATTCTAGCTTAAGCGAGAAACTTTAGCTTAAGCGAGATTAGTCTAGCTTAAGCGAGAATTTCTAGCTTAAGCAAGAAACTTTAGCTTAAGCGAGATCAGTCTAGCTTAAGCGAGAATTTCTAGCTTAAGCGAGAATAATAGAATTTCAATTTGCTCTCTGTTTGAATTTTAGCTTAAGCGAGATCAATCTAGATTAAGTGAGACCAATCTAGCTTAAGCAAGAATTTCTACCTTAAGCGATATCAATCTAGCTTAAGTGAGAATTGTTGTAGAATAATAATCACTTACACTCACGTAGAGTGGAATGATTATGTGGTGAGAGTGGTAGGAGATCCTAGTCTTTTGAGGTGTTTGAGCCTGAGACATATTGGGATTAACCTTGTGATTGATTGGGTCATAACCCTTGTGACTAGACTTTGTAGAGTTTAGAAATCAATGCAGGTGCATACTTCCTTAGAATTATATATCAAGTGCATAATCTGGATATTGCGTCAAGAGTCAGTTGGGTGTTCAATTGAGTGAAAACTTTTTGAGTTAATGTTTCTTTTCTCCATGTATCTGTTTCTTGAGTGATGTACTTATATAACTATATTTACGTATAAATGCTTAAATACACTAGCTTACTCTTCTTTCTTTTTGTGTTTGTTTCCTTGTTGTGTTTTCCTTTTTGCAATAATTATCAAATGTTGGTGTGAGCAAACGTGGAAACCCTTGGTGATCATCAAGACAACGAAGATGTTGTTGTGTAGTTTAGGCTTGTTGGTTATTGGTCTTTTGAACATCTTTTGAAAAATTGGTCATATGTAATTCCTTGCTCTTTTGAGCAATCTTTTGTCAATCTGATTTATGTTTTAAGACATATCTATAACATTGTTATGTGTTCATGACACTTCTATTTTATGTATATTTTGGGATGACTGAAATGGTTAAATTATTATATACTTTTTACTATTTGCTCTATTATTATGATATGTGATGTTTTATTTATTAGAGTTATTCTATTAAACATTAAAACTATATTTGAGTATATTATTTTAACTTTTCAATTGCTCAAAATTTACTTCTAATTCTCTAAATATATGCAAATCTTAAGTATATTAATCTAATTAATTTTGTCTAAGTCCATTTCTGATATATCAAAATAGAATCAGTTCAATTTAAAGTTAAAGTTTGACCACCCTCTTTCTATTACTAATTTTATTGCAAGAATATTCCCAGAAACTGAACTGTAACAACATAGACATTACCACTAAAAGTATTGAAACCTCCTATAAATTTACCAATAGCCAATCAAGATACCAATATAAAAATTGCAGGATCAGGCACTACTCTAACTACTCCATGCATTTTGAGCATCCTATTGTATTCTATAAGTTGACTAAACCAACTTTATTAAGGTCTCATTTTAGGTCAGGCTTTTATCGGGAAAGTAATTCATTCTTTTCTTATAATTGCAGTCGATGAGTTGAATTGTTATTGCTCATTCGACTTTAATATTAAAAATATTATTTTACCATAAGATTAACTTACTTTTAAAATTAAGTAATAATATGTGAATGTCGAACTTGTTATTTTTAAAAAGTAAAGTAAGATCATAACACTTTTCCATGAATAATTTGAATAGGAAAATAATTTTTTATTACTAAATTTTGACAACTTTCTCTTATAATCTTAGGTGTTATTTTTTAAGTTGTTTTCAATTTTTTTTTCTCATTCTCAATATTTTAAAATCATTTAAAAGATAACATCTCATGTTATAAGAAAAAATTATCAAAATTTAGTAATCAAAATATCATTTTTCATTCAAATATTCATGTCTTTAACCAATGCTCCCTCACCGATTTCTTCATGTGTTGACGAAAGAAAGAGAAATATTAAAAGAAAAGGAAAGAGAGAGACAGTAGTAAAATGTGTGAAAATTTTTATATATATATATATATATATATATATATATATATATATATATATATAATGATAATTTTATTCCAATCTCTGGCAAAAAAAAATTTTCCAATTTTTATTTATCTCTGGTAATGTCTTTCTGATAGATAAAAAGGACATAAAAGTTAGAAGAATTGTTTGCTAAGATGTGAAAAGGAAATGATTTATTTTATGATGCAGAGAGCAAGAGACAAAATTTAATTCTGCTATTTGTTAACTATAAAATAAACTTATTATATGAACAAAAAATGTTTTTTGGTTTTTATTTATGAAAATGATGTATTTTCATTATACGTTTTATCCTCTAAACTATATAACCGGAAGTGACTTGACTTGAAAAGATAAAACAAATTAGATATAAAGAAAGACAAATTGTTTTTGTATAATAATGTAAAACAATTATTACAAATTTTGTCATGCACTCCAAAAGAAAAATCTATTTGAAATAATCATGATTCCATGCTGTTTTTCACCTATCCAGTTTGATACTATAAATGTATTCTCTGCCATTTTCTGGTCACAGCAACAACCACTCACTGGCTTCAAACTCATCTTTTTTGAGTTGGCAGAAACATTAGAGTGATCAGAGAAACTGAAAAAATGGTGTCCTCCTTGGAGTTCATAAGGCTTGCAAATTGGGTCATGAACCAGGTGCTTGTTAAATCATGTTATGGAGTAGCAAGGAAAATAAAAAGCCATGGTTTTGATTGGGGTGATCTTTCATCTAAACCATTGCAACAACCTTCCTCATTCCCTGATATTGTGAAGTGTGATTTGGAGGGTAGAGGGTCCCAAACCCTTGCTTGTGACTTCCACAAAGTCCTCTTAAGGACTCATTCCTTCTTTCCCTATTTCATGCTGGTTGCCTTTGAAGGTGGAAGCATTTTCAGGGCATTTCTTTTGCTTTGTTCATGTCCTATACTGTTGATTCTGAACTATGAAATGAAGCTCAGAGTGATGATCTTCATCTCCTTTTGTGGACTCAAAGTGAAGGACATGGAGAACACTTCAAGGGCAGTGTTACCAAAGTTTTACTTGGAGAACCTTAATCTTGAGGCCTATGAGGTTGTGGCTTCAGTAGGGTCAAGGGTTTTCTTCACCACTATGCCTAGAGTGATGGTGGAAGGGTTTCTGAAGGAATATTTGAATGCTGATGCTGTTATAGCCACTGAGTTGCACACTTCTGGTTTTTACTTCACTGGTTTGGTTTCTAAGTCTGGTTTTCTTGTGAAGCACAGTGCCCTCATAGATTATTTTGGAGATACAAAACCTGACCTTGGCATTGGTAACACAAGCCTTCATGATCAACTTTTTATTTCTCTTTGCAAGGTATCTCTGAAGCTAGCTACTACTGCTTAAGGTTATACTATGATGAAGTTACTATTGCTTTTTTAGCTTCCACATATACTGAACTACAGAAACAATATAGAACCACTTGGTGTGACACATATTAGATAACTATGGCCTTTGGTTGTGTGATTGTTTAAGGATTAAGTTCTAGATTCGAAGTATGAAGGACTATGTATATATATTAGAAAAAGGTCATTTCATTAAATCAATTCAATATTTTGAGGGATTTATCTTTAATTCTTGGTCCACTAGAAGATCTCAGATTTGACCAAGAACACAAACAATTCATTTGAATTTTTTTTTTCTTTTGAACTTTCTTTACATTTTTAGTATATTTAGAAAATTGACTTTTTTGAAATAGATATATAAAGCTAAATTATCACAAGGTATATGAAAAAAAGGTAGATTTGTGTTTATGAGAACAATAATAAGTTTCTTATTTGTTGTACTTATTGTTTCATCTTTTATTAGATTATTATTGGCCAGTCTTACGCTTAAAATGTATATGCTTTCATATAAAAAAGGTGTGCTGGAAGTTTCTCGTTGATTTATAAGATATAAATAAATACAAACTTTATTTTATAAATTGATTTTGTGAGGTTGAGTTTTTTTTAATTTCAAATATATATATATATATATATATATATATATATATATTGTGTGCATGTCAGTGTTACCAAAACTTGAATTCATATTGGTTTAACTGTTGAGTTAGTTTCTCGATATTTGATTTTGATACCCTCGTAGGGTGCAGGGACCCTCCTCTCGAGCTAATAAAAAAAGACACTGACACCATATTGAATTTATATAAAAAACAGAAAGACTAAGATACAATAAAAGATGTGTAAGTCCACATGTATACGTTATCATTTTACAATAAAATCAATGTTATAGGCCACACAGGTATACGTTATTATTTCACCTTCTGCCATATTTATTTCAGTTGGTAGAGCATTATTAGTCTGCAATGCATCCAACACCATTAATTCACAATTTATGCATTCTGTCATATCTTGTTCTAAGTAAACGATAATGATGCAGGAGGCTTATGTGGTGATGAATGAGGGAAAAGTGATGCCAAGGAACAAGTATCCAAAGTCCTTAATATTTCATGATGGAAGACTTGCATTCTTGCCTACTCCTTCAGCAACCCTCTGCATGTTCATGTGGCTTCCAATTGGGTTTGTGATGGCCATTTACAGAATCTTTCTGGGTGTGTTCCTTTGCTGCAAATTCACAGTGGCATTAGGAGCGTGGTGTGGGTTGAAATTTGATTTCAAGGACAAAAACCAGAAAAGATCAGAGTCAGATAAAGGGGTGCTTTATGTCTGCACTCACAGGACTCTCTTGGATCCAATTTTTCTGAGCTCAGGTTTGGGGAGGCCTTTGACAGCAGTGACCTACAGTTTAAGCAGGGTGTCTGAGTTTCTGGCCCCTCTTAGGACCATAGGACTCACAAGGGACAGAAAAGAAGATGGAGAAACCATGAAGAGGTTGCTTGGTGAAGGGGATTTGGTGGTGTTTCCCGAAGGAACAACTTGTAGGGAACCCTATCTGTTAAGGTTCAGTTCCTTGTTTGCAGAACTGGCTGATGAGATTGTGCCTGTGGCTGTGAATGTTGAAGTGAGCATGTTCTATGGGACCACAGCAAGTGGCCTGAAGGTGTTTGATCCATTTTTCTTTTTCATGAACCCTAACCCAAAATATTGCATTGAGATCCTTGAAAAGGTTCCCAGAGAACACACTTGTGGTGGGGGAAGGTCTAGTCATGAAGTGGCAAATCATATACAGAAAGAGTTAGGGTATGCTTTGGGATTTGAGTGCACCAACCTTACAAGGAGGGATAAATATATGATGCTTGCTGGGAATGAAGGGGTTGTTCAAGAAAAGAAGGGGAGAAGATTCTGATCATGGAAATGGGGTTTGAAAATTGTTCAAAGGAATGTCAATTTTTTTTTTTTTTTATGTCAATCTCTTCTTGTGTAAAAACTGAAAGTGAGTCAGAGATTTATGTGAAGTTTGTTCTTCCTTTGAAATTTCATTAGGTTTTAATGGAAAAGTGTTTGTACACAATCATTTTTTTTTTTCAAAAATGATATTCCAACATATTTTCTGAACTCAATTTTGACATGGCTTACGTGACACCCTTTTTTTATTTTTAAATTAATTTTTTTAAATGAAAGTAAACTGATGTGCACGTGCGGAAGTTACCCAAGTTCTTTTTGCCAAAATAAAAATGTTGGTGCGAGAGAGAGAAAGGGGGACCGAGAAAGAGCAAAAGGTAGAGTAAATTGTTGTTCTTAGAGAAGCAGAGAGAGATCAAAAGCCATAGAGAAGCAAAGGAGTGTTGTGCTTACTGCCGAAGAACACAGTTATCACTAGAAGTCATCCACGGCGACGTTTCCACCATTTTCGCGTTTGAAATGAAAGTTGTGTTTGGAAGTTTTTTCACAGTTAATCAAAGAAGACGGCCACTAGGGCTTTCAATATTTTGGTGTACAGATTTTCAAACCGAAAATGGAACACACACCATAATCTGCACAACATTATCACCTCACAGTCATGTAAATCAATTTAAATCAAAGTTCCAAAATGCTCAAAATTCATTTATCCTCCTTGTTTGGAGGCATTTTCGAATTAAAAAAATAAATATTGCGCCCAGAGATGGGGAGTGCTGTGAAATTATGTGGGGAGTGGTAGCAAATATTTTGGTGTACAAATTTTCAAATCGAAAATGGAACACACACCATAATCTGCACAACATCATCACTTCACATTCATGTAAATGAAATTAATCAAAGGTAAAAAATGCTCAAAATTCCTTTATCGTCCTTGCTTGGAAGCATTTTAAAATTTAAAAAATAAATATTGCGCCCAAACGTGGGGAGTGCTGTCAAATTATATGGGGAGTGGTAACAAATATTTTAGTGTACAGATTTTCAAATCGAAAATGGAACACACACCATAATCTGCACAACATCATCACCTCACAGTCATGTAAATCAATTTAAATCAAAGTTCCAATTTATCCTCCTTGCTTGGAAGCATTTTAAAATTAAAAAAATAAATATTGCGCCTAGACGTGGGAAGTGCTATGAAATTATGTGGGGAGTGGTAGCAAATATTTTGGTGTACAAATTTTCAAATCGAAAATGGAACACACACCATAATTTGCACAACATCATTACCTCAAATTCATGTAAATGAAATTAAATCAAAGGTCCAAAATGCTCAAAATTCCTTTATCCTTCTTGCTTGGAAGAGTTTCCAAATTAAAAAAATAAATACTACGCCCAAAGGTGGGGAGTGTTGTGAAATTATGTGGGAGTGGTAGCAAATATTTTGGTGTATAGATTTTCAAATCGAAAATGGAACACACACCATAATCTGCACAACATCATCACCTCACATTCATGTAAATGAAATTAAATCAAAGGTCAAAAATGCTCAAAATTCCTTTATCGTCCTTGCTTGGAAGCATTTTAAAATTAAAAAAATAAATATTGCGCCCAGACGTGGGAGTGTTGTCAAATTATGTGGGGAGTAGTAACAAATATTTTGGTGTACAAATTTTCAAATCGAAAATGGAACACACACCATAATCTGCACAACATCATCACCTCACAGTCATGTAAATCAATTTAAATCAAAGTTCCAAAATACTCAAAATTCTTTTATCCTCCTTGTTTCGAAGCATTTTCGAATTAAAAAAATAAATATTGCGCCCAAACGTGGGGAGTGCTGTGAAATTATGTGCGGAGTGGTAGCAAATATTTTGGTGTACAGATTTTCAAATCGAAAATGGAACACACACCATAATCTGCACAACATCATCACCTCACATTCATGTAAATGAAATTAAATCAAAGGTCCAAAATGCTCAAAATTCATTTATCCTCCTTGCTTGGAATCATTTTCAAATAAAAAAAAATTACTGCACCTAGAGGTGGGGAGTGCTATAAAATTATGTGGGGAGTGCTAGCAAATATTTTGGTGTTCAGATTTTCAAATCAAATATGGAACACACACCATCTGCACAACATCATCACCTCAAATTCATGTAAATTAAATTCAATAAAAGTTCTCAAATCCTCAATATTCCTTTATCCTCCTTGCTTGGAATCATTTTCAAATAAAAAAAATTACTGCATCCAGAGGTGGGGAGTGTTGTAATATTATGTGGGGAGTGCTAGCAAATATTTTGGTGTTCAGATTTTCAAATAAAAAATGGAACACACACCATCTGCACAACATCATCACCTCACATTCATGTAAATTAAATTCAATAAAAGTTCTCAAATCCTCAAAATTCATTTATCCTCCTTGCTTGGAATCATTTTCAAATAAAAAAAAATTACTGCGCCCAGAGGTGAGGAGTGCTGTAAACTTATGTGGGGAGTGCTAGCAAATATTTTGGTGTTCAGATTTTCAAATAAAAAATGGAACACGAACCATAATTTGCACAACATCATCACCTCACATTCATGTAAATTAAATTCAATAAAATTTCTCAAATCCTCAAAATTACTTTATTCTCCTTAATTGGAAGCATTTTCAAATGTTAAAAATAAATACTGCACCCAGAGATGGGGAGTGCTCTCAAATTATGTGGGGAGTGCAATCAAATATTTTGGTGTACAGATTCTGAAATCAAAAATGGAACACACACTATAATTTGCACAACATCATCACCTCATATTCATGTAAATTAAATTCCATAAAAGTTCTCAAATCCTCAAAATTCATTTATCCTCCTTGCTTGGATGCATTTTCAAATTAAAAAAAATAAATATTGCGCCCAGAGGTGGGGAGTGTTGTCATATTATGTGAGGAGTGCATCCAAACATTTTGGTGAGATATATCCATATTCAAAATGGTAGATACATCTTCACCACCACAACATCATCACCTGACCTTCTTGTAAATGACCTTAAATAAAAGTTCCTAAATGTTCGACATTGCTTCATCATCCTTCCAATTCTTTTCAAATTACAGAATGAAAAACTGAACCCAGACGTGGGGAGTGTTGTCAAAATATGTTGGGAGTGGCAGAAAATATTTTGGTCTACAGATTTCCAAATCATAAATGGAACATACACCATTATGGCCATAAATATTCTTTGTAAAAGCATAAACAAAACAAACACAATGAAATGGCCACAACAGTTCCATATAAATATTTCAGACATTCCAGAAACACAAAAGACGTGCTACACTCAACATATAATTCTAAGTACTGTAACATTCCAGTTAATAAAACATAAATACATAGTTTCAAGTATGTTCTCATCAAAGATACAATAACACCACTGAGGTTAAAGTGGGGACCCATTAAGGAATGGTGCAAGTCGCTACCGGTGGAATGGTTGTCGTTGCACTAGTGCAGTTTTGACCTTTTAACTCGCGTTATAGGCCTCAGTTATCGCTTAACTGAAGCAAAAAATGATGCAGTGGCACTTTTGTAATTTTTTCCAACTTTTATGCCTCGGTTCATTAGAAAACTAGTGCCAAAAGTCTGATATGCCTCGGTTTTGAAGACCCGAAGTCTAAAAGTTGGCTAATATTTCAAAATTGCCACTATAGCAGTGATATTTGGCCTCAGTTGGAATTGAACCGCTGCCAAAAACTGTTTTCTGCCTCGGTTAAAATTGAACCGAGGCCAAAAGTTATTTTCTGCCTCGGGTGGAATTGAACCGCTGCCAAAACTGTTTTCTGCCTCGGTTAAAAATTGAACCGAGGCCAAAAGGTTCGTTAGGGTTCAAAAATCGCAAATCACTTTTTTTCTTCTTCTTCCTCGCGTGCACGTTCTCTCTCTCAGCCACCCACGTCCACTACTACTGTTGCGCTCCGACCACTCGCGACTACTTGACATTTGGCTCATTCGTGTTCTGGCTTAGCGAAGTGCGATTTGGGGCTCGCGAAGTGGACATCATTTTGTTGTGTTGTAGGTGTGTGGATGGAGATCTGTCGTTGATGGTGGCAAGACGTGTAGGTGGCGGCAGCGTGAAGAAACTTGTCGTTGCGACAGAAGTGGTTTTGCGATTTGGGGGAGGAGACGCGATTTAGGGTTTGTGATTGCTGCAGATGGTTGACATTTTCGTGTATGAAGAACATGGGGGTTCCATGGTGGTGGCACGATTCACAAATTGCTCTTACGATGAAGGAGAAGATTGTAGTGGTTGCGGATCTTTGGTTCTGAGTTTCGGATGTGGCGGTGGTTGGCGGAGCTGTGGTGGAACCATGGTGGCTACCTAGGGTTTCTAGTGGAGAAGATGCTTGCTCTTACGATGAAGGAGAAGATTGTAGTGGTTGCGGATCTTTGGTTCTGAGTTTCGGATGTGGCGGTGGTTGGCGGAGCTATGGTGGAACCATGGTGGCTACCTAGGGTTTCTAGTGGAGAAGATGGGATGTTGAAAATGCAGAGGCACATATGGCCTCGGTTCTCAGCAGAACCGAGGCAGAATATAAAGCTTCTGCTTCGGTTGAGACCCGAGGCAAAAAGCTAACCTTTTTGGCCTTGCCCCAATATGCCCCGGTTCTAGAACCGAGGCAAAATGACAAAAATAACCGTTACCAAAAGCCCTTCCTGCACTAGTGTTGCCGTCAACTCACTTCTAGTGGAATCGATCCCGTCCGGTATCGTCGCTATCGCCGGTGTCTCCTCTTACGATGACAACTTCCCACTTCACTTCTTTAACACGAGAACTTTACTGAATGGTTGCCGTTGTCGTCGACTCGCTTCCACTAGAATCGATCCTGTCCAGTATCGTCGCTATCGCCGGTGTCTCCTCTTACGATGACAGCTTCCCGCTTCGCTTCTCTAACATGAGAACTTTACTCTGTCCCCCTTTCTCTCTCTGTCTCACCAACACTTTCATTTTTGCCAAAAAGAATTTGGGTAACTTCAGCACGTGCACAACAATTTGGTTTCATTAAAAAATTAAGTTTAAAAATAAAAAAAGGTATGCCACGTAAACCATGTTAAAATTGAGTTCAAAAAATATGTTGAATATCATTTTCGTTTTTTTTTTATATTTTCTAAAATGTCAAATCTCTTACTTCATATGTAAAGAAAAGAAAAAGTAGTTCACAACCTCTTTTGTTTAAAACACGTATTTAAGTGCTTCTTTTAATAATAAAATATTATGTTTAAATGATAATAATGTATAAAAATAAAATAATAACATATGTTAAAATATATATTATGTTGATTAAATTTGAACTGATATAAAAAAGAATAAATTACATCAATATAATGGATGTAAACGTATGGCTATTTAAATAAACATTTTAAATCATCATTTTATACATTATTATATCAGATTTTATGAACTACATTTTAAAGTATGATTAAATTTATGTACATATTACATTGATTAAATTTGTCGGCATTAACTAAAATAAATATTAAAAATGAAATGAAATTGGTATCAATGTAATTACAAATTAAATTTATTTTTTTATTTTTATATTTATTTAAATTTGGGTTAATGTTAATTTAAATAGTATGACTTTGTGTGTCTTCATGATAAAGAATATAAACTCTAAATTACTTTTAATCCAAAGATCCATCCAAAATTTAAGGAAGACAAATTTTTTCATTCACAATTTTTTTTCTGATTTTTTATATAAATATTCTTACATCGATTTGTTTCATCTAAGTTCATCTTATTCATCCATATTATATCATTAATCCAAATTCATATTATTCACTCACACTCATTTTCTTCGTCCACACCCTTCTTTTCATCTTCATTCACACCGATCTTCGTTCATATTTATCTTCATCATCTACACTCATATCTTTTATCTACTACAAATATTTTTATTCTTTTCTGTTTTGTTTTTTTTATAAGATGAAGGTGTTGTATGAACAATTTTTTTTCCCGAAATTACTGTTATCAACATCAGTCAAACCAATGCAAATTAAATCAAAATTAAAAAAAAATTACTTAACACCGACTTATAATTATATGAATTTTAAAATAAAAAATATTAACATCCACATTGAACTGCTTTAATAAAAAAATGGTGATGAATTAATATTAGATAAGCTAACTTAACTATGTCTCCCTCTCATATGAACACTAGAATTGTGTCAACCTATATTAAAAAAATTCAAAAAATTCATGATTTTTACATTGATATTCTAATTCACACATAGTTTTTCCTAATAGGACTATATATATATATATATATATATATATATATATATATATAGATATATATATATATATATATATATATATATATATATATATATATATATATATATATATATAAACCGGTAATGAACAAGTAAGGAGCGCAAGTCTGTCCATGGTGTTTACACAGGCAAATAAATTGTGCTTTGAACCATAAACCATCAATTGAGTGCCCAACCAAGAACTATTTGTTCCCTCACTTGTTGCTATGTGTTTTCTTATGTGAGAGTGATAATTATATTATGTTATTATATTGGACATCAACTTTCTACCGTTACCATTCAATTTTTAATGGCATTTACTTATCTTTCAAGGTATTTAATTTCACATTTATACATAAGATATTTGGATAAAGAGATTAAAACAATACTTTTTAATATAATTGAGACTCAAAAATCAATTTCAAATTTGAAAAATAAAAAATAATTTTAGTTCAAATTTAAGAAACTAAAAAATATATTTAAATTTAATATAAATAAATATTTATCATCTATCATTGGGCAATGGAGTCCCTTTCAGAAGTACGTTACCCACTAATACCTATAGATCTAGGAAACAATTGTTATCATTTTGGAATATATTAATTTCATAAATAATAACCACTCAAAATTTGTGTCTGGTTCTTTTCTAGCAATAATATTCAAACAATAATATACATATATATCTTTTTCAAAATTTAGAATAAACGTCCCTTTGAACTTAAAATATCAAGAAAAGAAACATGCCCTCAAAATCACTCTCCAAAGAAGATGTAATTGCGTGTATCTTTCTATACAGCCATCACATCTGAACAATTTAAAAGGTCATTAATTTTCTGTCCATTCATATTTTTTAAAAGAAAAAGAAATAGAATATAATGTACATATAAATACGATATTGTGGGAGAAAAGATAAAAACTTTAGAACATAATAATCTGACAGGAAAAGAGAATGAAACAACAAATTTAATATTGCGCGAATTTCCACTTGTATATTCATCAATATCAGAATAAGGGTATATTTGGACAAAATGTTATAACAGAGAATTATAACTATCATTTCGAACTCCATTTTCAGATTTTGTTTAATCTTTTCAATATCTGTGTATTGCTACTAATTGTGAGCAAGTCATCCACATAAAGGCATATAATGATCAATTGGTTCAATTGTACAGTTTTCAAAGAAACTCCATACTCAACTACACATTTTACAAAGCCAAGGCCTAGGAGAAAAGTGTCTATTCTTTTGTTCCAAGTTCTAGAGGCTTGCTCTAAACTATACAAAGCTTTTCTCAACTTCATAACTTTGTGTTCATTCCCCTTCTTCACGAAATCGAAGGGCTGGACAACATATATTTCTTCATCTAACCAACCATTAAGGAAGGTTGATTTAACATCTAATTGCCACAACTTCTAGTGCCTCAAGATGGCCAAAGCTACAATCAGCTTTACTATTTCTAACCTTGCCATAGATGCGAAAACATCAGAGTAGTCTTGGCCCTTCTTCTACATGAATCCTTTTGCACCAACTATGCCTTGTGTTTTGGGAACCATCTGGTTTAACTTTCACCTTGAAGACCCATTTCACATCAATAGCAGTCTTATGTTGTGGAAAATCAACCATTTCCCACATCTCATTCTTCTCAATAATTTTCAATTCTTCTTCCATAGCAATCTTCCAAATTGTCTTTGTAATAGCTTCTTCAAACATAATTGGTTCAAGGTCAGCCATGTGTGCCAAGTGTTGAACCAATTCTCCTTCTTCAATGACAATATCATCAATATAAATCTGATTTTAGTGAATCGTGAGGGTGCATATCTAATCTTGGTTGGTCTGTCTATAGCCTTTTTATTTTTCAGCATTGTTTTTGTTCTCAGATAGAGTACTTCCCTCCCAATTAAACATAGATTTGGAACATTTGAATCTTGAGATTCCTACCAAGAAGAGTATTCATCAAACTACACATCCCTGCTAAAACACACCTGAGAGGTTTTAAAATTATACATTTTATAAGCACCTGTAGAGTTTGTAACCAAGAAAGATCATGGACTCACTCCTATCATCCAATTTCTTCCTTCATTGATCTGGAACATGTTTAAAACACAAACACCCAAAGATTTTCATGTTCTTAACACAGGGTTTTATCCCTATCCACACCTCCTCGTGAACTTTTTCCTTCAAGCTTCTTGGTTGGACATCTATTGAGCACATAGACAACATTCATTGCAGCCTCACCCCAAAACTTGTATGGCAAACCCTTTTATTTCAGCATGTTTATGATCATGTTCACAACAGTCTGATTTCTTCTCTCCACAACTCAATTGTGTTGAGGAGTATAGGGAGCAACCACCTCGTGAACAACTTCATGCCCATTGTAGAACCTCTCAAATTCATTAGATGTATACTCTCCCCCACCGTTAGTTCTTAACACCTTTAGAGACCTCCCTGACTGCTTTTCCACAAGTGTTTTAAACTCCTTAAAGATAGTGAACACTACACCATTTTCTTTGAGCAAGTATGACCAAATCTTTCTGCTAAAATCATCCACAAATAGAACAAAGTATCTATTTCCTCCCAATGAGGACACACCAAAAGGACCATAAACATCCGAGTAAACGTGTAAAATATCATTAGCATTTGACCTAGTGTAATAGCTAAATGTCTTTTTGGTTTGCTTACTTATCAAACAATTATCACACACCTTTTTCTGAATTGCAATATGAGTAAAACCAGTAACCATACCTCGAGTTTCCAGTAGACTCAAGTCTTTGAAATTGAGATGCACCATCCTTAAGTACCAAACTCAAGATTCATCTAATACCGCAGCGGAAAAACATTGGGTTTTTATAGTGTTGAGGTTGACTTTGAATGTTCTGTTTGAGGTTAAGGGAACTGTTATAGCCAACTTCTTCCTGGAATCGTAAGTTTCCAGGGAATTATCAATTATCTTCATTGAGAAACCTCTCTCCAACAATTGCCCCATGCCAATAAGGTTGCTCTTCATCTTTGGAACATACAACACATCAGAGATGACAACCTCACTCCCATATGTTCTCCTTACCATCACATTACTCGTACCTTTTGCTTGGATAACCATGTTATCTGCAAACCGTATAATGCTTTTCTTGTTGTCATTGAAGTTCACCAGCCACTCACGATGTCTAGTCATGTGATTGGAGCATCCTAAGTCAATGTACCAACAATCATTGAAATTGGAATTAGGGTTTTCCATCACTATCAGAACCTTGTTCATCATAGTTCTCCTCAAATTCTTCTTTGGCCATGTGTGCTTGATGATCTCCGTGCTTTCCTCGATTATCAGTTTGCCTCGGCTTTGCATTGCATTAGGATGAGAAGTGGCCTATGTGATTGCAATTGTAGCACTTGATCCTTTTTCGATCGAGCTTTTTCTTTCCTCCTCCCCAATGATTGAAGTTCTTCTACGTATATGAGTTCTATTCTTCTAAGAATCTTGATTCTGCCAAGATCTTCCTAACCAACCTCTAGAACCCCTTCCTTGACCACGACCTTGATAGTTTCCTCTGAAACTAGAACTGCTCTTCTTCGAGGTGTGCGCTTGTAAGGCTTGGTGGTTTCATGATTTCTCACCCTCTCTTTTAATTAATCTTTATTCATGAGCCTCCAAACACCCTTGTAATTCCTCAACCTTCAGGTCTTCAATCTTTTTTTATTCTTCAATTGCCACTATTATCTAATCAACCTTCAGGTCTTCAATCTTTTTTTATTCTTCAATTGCCACTATTATCTAATCGAATCTAGATCTCAAGGTTCGTAGAACAATAGTTGGGTCTGTAATCTTCATTGTATTTGTTTGGGTCAAATTTTGTTCAGATATTCGGCTATTGTCTTACTACTTTCCATCTGCATCAATTCATATTGACGCTGCATCGTCTACAATCTTACTATCTTGAGTTTTTTCGCCCCTTCACTACATGTTTCAAGAATTTGCCACACCTCCTATGAAGTTGCATCACCTACAGTCTTCTCAAAATGACCATCGTCAACACATTGATGTACAAGAACGATAGTGTTAAGTCACACTTCTTATTTTCTCTGTAAAGCATCCTATCTACATCTATGGCTTTCTCGCTTAACACTTGGAACTTATCTTCAACTATCTCTACAACTTCTTGATACCCAAGAATTGCTTTCATTTGTACACGTCATCTATCCCAATTCTTGCCATTAAGAGTGGGGTAGATTAGTTGAGAATGCACCAGGCCCCATTGATCTTACTGGCTCTTGATACCAGATGTTGGGGAAAAGATAGAAACACTAGAACAGAATAACTTAACAGGGAAAGAGAGTGAAACAACAAACTTAATATTGCACAAATTTGCACTTAATATTCATCAATATTAAAATAAATATATATATATATATATATATATATATATATATATAGAGAGAGAGAGAGGCAGAATGTTATAATACAAAATTATAATTGTCATCTAACAATTTTTGAACACACTAACTAACATATATTATGTTTTTAATATAGAGGAAGAAAATAAGTCATGTTAAAAAGATTTAGAACATATATTCATGGTATCATTGGTCTAGATTCTGATGTGATATAAAAAAGAAAGACCATAAAATAAACTCTTTTTGAATATGATCAAATTAGCTTATATATAAGATAAATAAAAAATTTGACAAAAATTTATAAGACAACTTTGGCAAATTAACTTTGATATATACTAATTTGATTTTATAACAATTTAATTTAATTTTTATCATATCTACGTTTTTAGTTAGGATCAAACATGTCCTTAAGATTGTGATTGCCCTTAATAATATGGTTGTGAAAGAAAATCATGGAGAGCATAAAATTCTCGGCTGATGATGACTAAATTAAATTGGATATGGGTCAAGGGTGAAAGAGATAAAATACATGTTTTTCAATTTTTTTTACTATTAATATTTTTTTTTAAATTAATTACAAAAATATGTTTAAGAAAAAAAAAATTCTATTATAAAAGTTATTTTTAACTTTTTTAGCAATAATATACCTTTATTAAATTTATTATAAAATTATGTTTAAGAAAAAAGACCTAAATTTTTTTAATATTAATATATCTCTATTAAATTAATTATAACTTAATATTTGATAATAAAATTTAATTAAATTAATATCAGTAAATTTTATTAATATTAAAAATATATTTAATGAGTTAATTTTTTGAATAAATTATAATTTTTTTCCAGTAAAAAGAGACTTTAAATAAATAATAAGACACTTTGAATTTTATCCTTTTAAAGCTTAATTTTTTTTTTTTAATTCTCTTTTAAGTCTAAAGAGAAGTTCGACTTCTAGTGTTATGTTATATCATAACCTTATGAAGCTAATTAGAAAAGGAGTAAGATGAAGATTGAATAAATGGTTTACAATGTTAGTTACTAATATTATGTTAGTAGAGGGTGTTGCACTTACAACCTTTCCAACCCTCCTTCTAATCCATCAAGCAACTTTATAACTCTCAAGTGTTAGAAAGGGAATCGAACTCGTAACCTCTCACACACTCCTTCCAATTTTACCACCAAATCAATCTTATAACTCCTCAATATGTGGTGTATGTTATATATGGGTTGAAAAATATATGTATTGATGATTATATATGTATATGTTGAGGATGATTGGTAACGAGATAAGTTATATATGTTATACAAGATTATCTAAGGATTATCATTTTTATTCCACTTGTCAAAATTCACTTTTTATAGTGAATTTTTATACTAGTTGAAATTCATTCGGTATAATAAGTGACACGGTGGAATATATACCAATAAATACATGTTTGTTGTGTCTGAATATATTTTTCATTCTCTATATTTGGGGAAGAAGTTCAAAATTTATTACGATTGTTTTTCCCTTTTGTGCAGGTTAGGTCTCAACAGCTGCAATTGATGTTCCAAATCATATTATTGATTCAAACACTTGTGCTTGGACATGAGTGATGGGGACGAGATGAAGTAAAATAAAGGGGAGAATGGATGCAGATGTGTGAAATACTTTATGTATCGGTTGCGGGCTTAACCAGTGTAATAAGTGACACTTTTTATACTGGTTCTGGAAGGTACAAAAAGTCTTTTTAACTAGTATAAAAAGTTTTTCCTGCACTAGTGTCCACTACAACAAAAATCACTTTACACAACAACATAAAATTATGATCTAAATTATAAAAACCATGGTCTAAAGATTAGACCACATTTTTTTAGGTGTGGTATAGGTGAGTGTGGTTATAGGTAATAGACAACGGTTTTTAGTACGACAATGTTTTTGAAACCGTTGCTTAAAATCCTTACAATAAACAACAGTTTTTTAGGTTGATTTTAGACCTCACTTATATTTTTAGACCACATTTTTACTGGTTTTGTCCACATAGTTTAAAGCAACAGTTGTATAATCATGGGCTTTCATGATATTTATACAACATTTATAAAAATGTTGTTTATTATATGTTTAGGCCACATTTATTTAGTCGTTATCTAATTTAGTGTGGTCTAAATTACAAAATGTTGTAGTGGTCCTCTTTACTCTCCAAGTTTCTGACCGATACTAATTTATTTTAAAGATCGAAGTGCACCATAAGAGTCCTAGTGTAGAGTACTATCATCCTAGCCTACTGGAATCTCTAACAAAGTAAGTTCATATTTTGCTCTTTTCTTGAATAAATTTGAGTTTTTGTATGCATGTGGTGTATATAGTGTTGCATGTGGCTTAAAAGAGTTCAAGATGAATCTTTATTTATTTGATATCATTAAGTTGTGCTCGGATCATTGATCTAAGTTTTCTTAGTACAAGTAGAATACCTTGTGTGAGACAAAGTTAGTGGAGCTTAGTTGAGATAAAAGCTTAAATTAGGTAAGGGCAGCTACCTATTTGGTTGTTTAATTTTATGATGATTAGTTAGTTTGATAAAATGAAATATGTTTATGACAATAATTGATGTGTAGTAATGTTTGTTGTTTTTGAACATTGTTGTTGTTGGGGAAATTTTATTTAATTCTAATTTAAGGAATATTTGAGCCATTGTGTGAGTATAGATTCATGATATATATCAGTTGAGTCAATTGATTCTATTTGAGGTAAATTTTGAATTGAATGTAGCTATTTTAACAATGAGAAATGAGTAAAAACCTCTAAATAGACCAAATAAATTTGTGATGTGTTATTGTAGATTTGTGGTGGTTTCTGCGTGCTATGATAGTCTATTACACGAGAGTAAAAGATGTTATAAGTAGAAGTACTTACCAATGAGGGAGCCAAGAACTATAAAATATTAATACAAATAAATTTAATCTTTCTAAAAAGTAAATTTAAATGAGTTGTTTTAAAAAATTAATCTTTTACTAAATAACTTTAATTTGTAGGTCTAAATTAAAAAATAAAAATATATGAAGTCAAAATTTAAACAATTAGTACATGATTAATATATTTTTACCAATAATTTTATTTTGATCACTTAAATTAAAAAATATATTCAAATAATATTTACTATAATTATTAGTTAATAGCAAGTATAGGGAGGTCTCACGCCATGATATTTGTACTCACCCCATCCAGAAGTGGGCAATAAGTACTTATACACATTGCTCATAAATATTTATTAAAAATATAGATTTAATACCCGTCACAGATTTTATCTGTAAATGTCTCTGAGTAATTTTTTTTTATCATCCTAAACTGTAAATATATAATTATATATATAATCAAGTGTGTGATTATGCTAGTTAAAGTAATTAATGCTAGTGTAACTCCCATGTATGACTAGAATGCATGTTCTTACAATTTTCTCTAGAAGAATATAATGTAAAAATAATTATTTATATTTATTATTTTGGAAAAAATATATTTTTATTAAAAACAATTGATAGATAAACTCAAAAGTCCATAAAAGTGTAGTTACTAATATTACTGACAAAAAAAATACATCATAATTATTATCACTTAAATAACTTATTTATTTAAAAACAATTTATCTATAAACTTTTCGCGGAAATTATTCATAGATTTATTAATAAATAATTTGCCTACGGAAAATTGTCGAGAAGCCTAGAAATTATATCTAACAAAAAAAGTATGTATAATTGGCTAATCATTAAAAAGTATATATCTGATAATTAGATTATTTTTTATTTGAAATATACTCCGAATAAAAATAAAAGTTAACTCAACAATTGAATATAATATTTAAATATATAACATTAAGGTAAAAAATCTCTATACTGAAGAAAAATAACTAAGGTTAATTTCAAACACCATCTATAACATAGAAGTAAATGATAACAACTTGGTTTGAATATCTTTTTAAGTTGAGTTAGATTGAAACCCAACAAAAACCAATCCAGTATAACGAAACCTAGCATTTTAAAATTTATATTTGATCATTTGATTCATTGACTGTGGATTAACTTGGACAAATTGTTTATATTTGATTTGTACTGAATCAAGCTTTTCTTAAAAAAAAAAACCTTTTTATTTGAATTTTAAATCAATAAAATAAATATAGTGAATTTTTAATAAAAAAATCACATGTAATTTTAATAATTATTTTTTTGTAATAAACTATACCTTTATATAGTTTATTACTAAATGTTAACAAAAACATACTAAAAATAAAATTTAAACTTTAAAACATAAATGTCAATTTATAAATAAACATTATTTTCCCTTTGTGTTGAATATTCAAAAAATTAAAATTTCCTTTTTTCATTGGATTTTATTTATTCTATCCAACTTTATTTATTCACCGAACTAAACTCACACAGTATCCAAATTTATTTTGAATTTCTTAAGGGTGTTGATTTCTTTAATTTGGGGCCAACAACAGCACATGTTGTGGTGGGTTTTTTCTTCTCCATCTTTTTGACTCCTTCTTCCTGCGCCTCATTTCTTATTCCTGCACCCCATAAAATTTTAAAATTCCCACTTTATCCTTAAAGTAAAAAACCGTAAAATGCAAAAAATCTTCATTGCGCCGCTGCACCTCCCTCTTACATTCTCCCATCTGCTAGTTTCTCATGGAGATAGTACTGAATACCAAAACCCAAAATCCAAAACTCAAAACTCAAATCCAAGTTACATCTCTCTATCACAACACACGATGCATATTGGAATCATCAACTCTCACACCAAAGACAGAAACAAAGCAGAGTAAAACAGAAAGTCGTGTGTAAACCAATAAGAAAAATGGGAGAAAAAGAGAGAATTGTATCGAATGAATGAAGAGTATACAACCAAAGTCCTGAGATCGGGATACAAGGTTTATAAAGAGAGAAAGGAAAAGAAAAAGCATCAAACATATGAAAAGGGCATAGCGGGAGGAAAACATGTTCAGTGCAACGAGGATTATAAGTTAGGTTTTACAAGGCCCCTCAAGCTAGGAATAGAAATTCTTCATTCCCAACTTGGAAAGAAGGTATTGGAAGGTGGTAGGACGTAGGGGCTTGGTGAAAATGTCTGCAGCTTGTTGGCAGGTGGAGATAGGAAGAAGTTTGATGAATCCTGAGTTGAGTTTCTTGTGAAACACATGACAATCGATTTCGATGTGTTTGGTTCGTTCATGAAAGACTTGGCTGGAAGCAATCTGAATGGCAGAGTAATTGTCACAATAGACGAGAGATGGTTGAAGGATGGGAAGGTTAAGTTCGTGAAGAACGTACATGACCCATTGGAGTTCACATGTGCTGGCAGCCAAGGCTTGATATTTTGCTTCATAGGAACTTCTAGAAACTATTGGTTGTTTCTTGGATCGCCAAGAGATAAGGGAGGCACCAAAATAGACAAAGAAACCGGTGATAGAACGTCGAGTGTCGAGGCATGTAGCCCAATCTGAGTTGAAATAAGCTTTTAACTAGAGAGTGGTGTTGTTGTGGAGAAAAATTCCAAGACCAGGGGTGCTTTTGAGGTAGCAAAGGATCTGGTTTGCAGCTTGATGATGTGTGGTGGTGGGGGAGGACACAAAATGACTAAAAGTGTTGACGAAATGAACAAGCTAAGAAGCCACCATGTTGTTGTAGCGACACCATGCAGAGAAACTAGCATCATTTGGTTTTGGTTGAAGGTTGTTCTTGACAACAAAATTGACTTTATTCTTGGCATTGAGCACTATTAACATCAAGCAACTCCAAGAATGGTAATTTGTAGCATCCAAGACTCGAGAAACAAGAGTTGTAGCGGGGTTTTCATTTGGGTGAAGGTAAAGAGAATCTTTGAAAGCATTATCGCCAGTCATGATGAACGAAAAATAAAGAAAAGGTAAAAGAAAAGAGTAGAAAAAAGGAAAGAAAAGACCAAGAATGTAGAAGACGAAAAAGGCGAAAAACGTTGCAGCAATGTGATTACACAAAGATCATTGATACCATATTGCAATCATCAACTCCCACACCAAGGAAAGACACAAAGCAAAGAGAAATAGAGAAAAAGGCATGTGTAAACCAGGAAGGAAAGAGGAGAAAAAGAGAGAATTGTATCAAATGAATGAAGAGTATACAACGACAGTCCCAAGAACGGGATACCAAGTTTATAAAGAGAGAAAGGAAATGGAAAAACATCAAACATATGAAAAGGGCATAGTGGGAGGAAAACATGCTCAACGCAACGAGGGTTATAAGTTAGGTTTTATAATGCAACAAAGATGAACCATTTTCTTCTTCGCAAGCTTTGAGCAATGGAAGTGCAAAACGTTGAAGATAATAATTTTTAAAAACATTATTTTGTTATCGGTAGTGTGTGTGTATATATATATATATATATGTATATATATACATATATATATATATATATATATATATATATATATATATATATATATATATATATATATATATATATATATATATATAAGTACATGGAAGAAGACTGACATGCATCATAAAACAACAATAAACCAAGAAAAACATTGAAACTCAATTTACTCGAACTGAGAAACTGATTGATCCAAATTGAAGAGCTCACCCCGAGAATCAATCCAAAATTGGTTATCAAATTGTTGTAATTAATTTTATTTAACTTTCACATTGTTCTCTAATTTTAACTTGTGTTCATCGCTTATATCATTAGATATTTCATCTCCATTATCTACCAAAAAGCTAAATCCTAATCTAGTTAATAGTTATGGAATTCAATGCATGCAAAATATCCAGTTCCTCGACAAAATATATGTAGAAACACTCTTGAAATTCATAAATCGAAAAGTACCAAAAAACAAAATTGGGTAAAAGAAACACATTTCTAATTATAATACAAATTCAACAAATAGAATAAAAACAGTAACAACACAAATTGAAAGAAAAACACATGAGGATAAAAAGACCGACACATATAGTCGGCATGAGATTTAAGGAATGAAATATGTCAAAACCCTCCAAAGAAGAGCTCTAGAATAAAAACAACCAAGGAGAGAGTAGAAAATAGAAATCAAAATTGATTACAAGAGATCAAAGATAACTAATCATTTTCTTTTCCCTAAACAAAATTATAATTTATTTATAAAAGATTTTAACTCATTAAATATCATTTTTAATAGCAAGAAAAATTAATAGACTGTGATAATAATTTAATTAAATTTTCTTTTCAAACATAAAGTTATAGTTAACTTAATAATAGTATATTAGTACTACAAAAATTTTTAAATTTTTTATTTTCTTAAATATAATTTTATAATTAATTGAATAAATTTACCAAAAAAAAATTGTAAAATCTTTTTTTTAAACATAATTTCATAGTTAATTTAATAGAAAAATATTAATACTAAAAAAAATTAAAAATTTCTTTTAGATCTAAAATAAATGTTTTACTTATTTTACCTTTAAATTACCAATGAGATTGTGAACTCTTTCTCGGCTCCTGCGTGCACATGAAAACATACAACCCCGATAATTCTCCTCCCTCAATCATGGTAATCCCACCGCTGAGTGTTGAGGACGGAGATGGAGAGGTGGGTGAGGGTATGGACGGTAAATCCACCGCCGGTGAAGACTGGGTGGTCAGCAAAAGATTGGATAACTGGCAAGAACTAAGTGGTCAAAGTTGAATTGAATGACGAGTCACATAATGTAATTTACAATTATTTAAATATAATTTGATTATAAGCTAAAATAATATCACATCCTTTAAAATTATTACATTAATATATTTTGATTATATCCATCTAGAAATACCAAAAACATTTCTTTTAAAGGGTCACGAAACGCCCCTTTCTCATCGACCGGTTCTTTATCCATGTCATATTGCAAACTCATCTGCAGGCCCACCCACAAACCCCAATAGTTTAGTTCAATGTCAATTTCAATAACAAATACAATTATTTATAATTAATAATGATAGAAATCAATTTTATAATCACGTATTAATCAGAATTCAGACTTGATATATTTCTTAAGATAATATGACAAAAGTCAACAAATTTATCATTCATGGATGATTTAGTGTGAAATAATACATATATATATTTTCTTTAAACATATCAACAAGAAATGAAAAAAAGAAAAAGGAACACTTGCAAGCTCGATTTCACATGGAGGTAGAACCAACCCAAGAAGCATTATTAGTATACAAACGACAACAAACCTCAATAATTGGCATCCCTAACACCTCATCCACCACTCCATCACGCCACGTGTCCCTCAATGCTTCATTCAACCGTTGGATGAAACCCTTCTTATACTTCTCACAATAATGCAGCACACGTGCCACATGAGTAGGGTCCTTACCCTCCCACCACCAGCCCCCACCACGAGCCTCCTCACATTCCGGTATGCTCCCGCCGTCCGCCACCCCCTCACGGCGAAAACCGGCCATCTCCGCCACATACTCGACCATGCCATCGACAAGCCCTTGTGGGGCCCCGTCCCACAGCCAAACCCTAGCCATGCCACGAAGAATTGCACCCACTATAGCCATTTTATCGTACCCTTTGTCTTCGAGTAACATGGGAGTGATCTCAATGACATAGCAGTTGGAACTTTTTCCAACACTGTAGACGGCGACGGTGGTATTGAGATTCCGGCGAGGTAGGCGAAGTGTGATGGTATCTATGTTTTTTTTTGGGTAAACATTATTATTAGGGTAAAGGAAGTGTTCCACGTAGGAGCTTGTGTTGAGGATAATGCGAGTGGCTTTGTCGTTGGAGACATAGGAGAGAGCGAAACGACGTCCTGCGATGGAATCTTTGGCGTCGTTTACTATTGAAATGTTGAAGGTTTTGGATGCTTCGTAGTTGGCCCATATTGAGATTATGGCTATTACGAGAATCGAGAGGATTCGGACGATGATGTTGTTGGTGGTGTCTGAGGATAAATGTTTGAGATTGTGATGATGGTGTTGATGGAGTGAAAGGGAAGGGGAGAGAGTGGAATAGTGGGGTATGAGTGGTTGGAGGAGAAAGGGTTCATCTTCCTCATCCATTAATCTGAGGAAGCAATTTGAAGCAAGAGATGATGCATTTGATTATTTGCATATATGGGTTGTAATATAAAGTTTCATGATTTAAGTTTTTGGATTAGCTTTTAAAAATTCTTATTTTTATGATGTCTTAAGGTTAACGTGGTAGTTGTGGTTTGAAAAGTTTGTGTAAGTCCATATATATTTTTTAACTTTGTCGTTATATGAAAAACAATATATTTTTATGTAATTCCTAAAATTTAATTGAAATGCGTATTATTGTGTTGCTATTTTTTTTTTATTGAGAATTAAATACTAATCCTTCAAGGTATGGAAATGTAGTTAAGAAACTAATATTTCTGGATAAATATTCTTTCGTACACACGAACATGGATACAAAAAGTATTTCTATATGTCAACTATATCATATCATACTTTGATTATTTAAATGGTTTTCATAATATGAATAAGGAAAATGTTTTTTTACACTAAATGCACCCCTTGACGACTCATATATTCTTTTTGTATTTGTAAAGAAAAAGAGAGATTGAATGGTAAATGGTGAACGTAAGTGTGTATAAAGTTTGTTAGGTGTTGTATTATACATGTCTGAGATCGTCTTGGATTGTGTATCCGAAATCATCTTAACCTGTGTATCAGAGATCATTAAACAAATTAACCTTTGTGGTCCAAGTTAAACCTGTGTGGTAAAGTTAAAACATAATAGTATACCATTAAACAAATTAATCAAGGTAAATTACCTACGTGGTCCAAACCCAATTAGGTAAAAACTTATAAACCTAATATACATAATATTGTTCACAAAATAATTAAATTACCTATTTATTATTATAATATTTATTATCATCTGACACACACTCAGAACTTGAGCTTCAGAATGTTTTTTTCAGGCGTATTCCTTCTTGGATTGGAACAATATTTACATTTGGGTACATCTCATATCAAAGATCAAGAGCGAAGATAGGATCTTATTGGGGAGTCTTTACAATGTATTTTTGGTCCCGTAAGAACCTTTTGGCACCCACTGTTGGGTCGAGATACGCTATGTGAAGAAAAAGCTTATGGTGTCTACAAGAGGTAAGATAACTAGTGAAAGAGAAGATGAAAATAGCTCAAATGAAATAGTCATGCTCTTAGAGATGCATAGAGATTTTACAGAGTTCAAGAAGAGAAGTGCTTAGGTGATGAATGCACTAAGGTAAGAAAATGCAAGATTGAATCGAGAGGTCGAGAAGGTGGAAATGAAAAAAGCCAACACAACACTAAGCCAACACATAACATGTTTTTTCTCTTTTAAATATATATTCCGAAAGTCAACTTCTGAAATATATATATATTTTGAAAATAAATTTCCGATAATATATATTCTGGAAATCGACTTCCAAAATATGTATATTTTAGAAATCGATTTTCTGTAACATATTTTGACATTGAGAAGTATTCTTCATCAAAAGTTGATATTCAGAAATAATTTTGGAGGGGTGATTTTCATAACTTTGCTCAAATGATTAAAGAATATTTTTAAAATTTAAAAAAAAGTTTGAAAGTACACAAGAAATTTTGGAGATACAGTAAGAAAGTTCCTTAAATTATGATGAGTGTGAGACTTATTTTAGTGTATATGACTTTTAGAATTATTTGCAAGTACGAAAGATGGTAGCGGGACCCGTGCTCTATTCGGATTGAACTCTACGTAGTCCATTTTTAAGACATAATTGCTAAGCCTTTAGTTTCAACTGCAGAGTAGAATCAAACATGGTGTGGTGTGCGGGACTCACGCTAAGCTAAGTTTTCAATATGCACTGCATCTTTACATACAGGATGCCAACGGAAGAAGTTAAGACAGAGACGAATTTTGTTATTTTATACATATAAAAAAATTATTTTTATTAACATTTTTAAATTTTCTCGTACTGAGGTATACACTTGTATTTATGTATGCACCCGTATCTATTCTTTTTACTATTTTAATATTAATTAATTATTTTTTATAAAAAAATAAAAAATTGTTAAGGTATTTAATATCAAAAAGAATGTATTATTATTTTTTTAATATTAAATATATAGAAAAAATATATTATGATTGTATATATTTTAAATTAAAATATCAAATAAAATTTTATAATACTAAAACATTTATTAGGTTTGAAAAGTTAACGAAACAAAGTTGATAAAATATAAATATATTTTTAAAAAATTATGAAAAGAAAACAAATAATCAAATTTAAAAATATTTTAAATGTATCTTTAGTGCATTCTTTAAATTCTAATGAAATATTTTTTTATGCACTAATTGAAATTATAATATACCACTTGAATAAAATTACACAAAAAAATAATACTAAACTAATAATAATTGAAATTTAGCATAAATCTTTCATTTTTTGAACTTCGATATATGTTAGATGATGATAAACAATATCTATGTCAATGACATTAAATAATTATATTATATTAAATAATTTTTTTTATACAATTTTAGTGCTAGAATTTGTATTTATGATAATGAGTTGAAAAATAAAAATAATTATATAAAAAATAATAAAACTGTATTTTACACGAAAAAATAAACAACAAAAAAAATATTAAAAAGAAGTCAAATATGTGTCTTAGAAAATATTTGATACACCATTGAATAAAATCGCGTAAAGAAAAATAAAAGTATATTTAAGGGTATGATAAAATGAAAAATACCTTAAAGAACTAAGAAAACTTTTTAAATATCAACTAGTCAAACTATTGAAAAATAATAAAAATTGTTTTAGAAAAACAAAAAGAGTTCCTGAAAAAAAAAAGAAAAATTAAAAATAAGAAAATAAAGAAGATAATTTTTTTTATATTACCTAGTAAATGAAGGGTTTGTGCTATTAAACAATTAAATCAAGAGTTAAACATTCTTATGTGAAAAATAAACAATAAATAAAAATATTCAAAACAAGTAGAAATATTCAAAGATAAGACATAAAAAATATTAAATTTACGTACATCATTTGATCATAACTGCACAAAGATTGTGATAAAGTGTAGCTAAAAGATTAAGAAAGGTTATAAAATTAAAGACTAAGAATTAAGAAAGTATCTGAGTATTCTAGTAATTTAAAAGGGGACAGGATGAGGTGGGGATAGGTATTAGGGTGGGTATGGGGATGGGGATGGGGATGTGGCAGATACTACATACTCATCCTCATTTCATACCCAATTAAAAAAATCAGGTATTATTCATACTCATACTCAGTTAATACAAGGATTATTCATCAAAACGAGGACGAGTTCAAACAATACCCACATGGAAGATTTTATTTGTCATCCATATTTACATATCATACTTATAAGATTTTTAATTGGGTTCGATGGAAAGAAAAATATATAATAAAATGTTTATTTATTAAAAATACTCAACTCATTTTCAATTTCAATTCTTAATTAGAAGTACGTAGTCCTGGTTTTCCATTTTAAATAGAAATATGTAAAAATGAGGTTAATCCTCATCAGTTCCAAAAAAAAAAAAAAGATTTTGGTTTCTTTTATGAAGTCTTTGATTTTTAATTTAGGAAAAACTATTTTTATAGTAATGGAAGCTTATTAATTTTTATAAGTTTCAAATATTCATATGTTTTATCATCCGGGGATTGGTTGAATTGAATTAGTTCTTAGTATTTTTTGTTTTGATGATGATAATGAATTGTTGTATATGTATTTGTGTGTGATCTTTGTGACTAAAATGTTAGTAATGATGAGAATGTGAAATATATAAATTAATTCGAGTTTTATTTATGTGATAAATGTTGTAATTTGCGGGGTTGGGAAAAAAAATATCAAACTGCATTGCATTACCAAAAATTGTACTAAACTAAAAAATAGTTCGTCTGAACCGTAAAACAGTTCAGACGAACTGAACTGAACTATTTTTTTTAATTAACTGAACTAAATTGCACTACACTAAACTGCACTATAATAAGAATTGAACTATTATAAACTAAATAGTTTTATAAACTACACTACGTTTGAACTGAACTGCACTATTTTTGAACTGAACTACACTACTTTTGAACCGAACTACACTACTTTTGAACTTAACTATACTGTTTTTGTATCACTTTTGAACCTAATTGCACTGATTTTGAATCGAATTGCAATATTTTTTAACTGAATTGCATTGTTTTTGAACCGACTTGCACTGATTTTGAATTAACTACACTATTTGTGAACCGAATTATACTATTTTTGAATTGAATTGCACTAAATTTGAACCAAACTGCATTATTTTTGAATTGAATTACACTATTTTGAACCAAATTGCACTAATTATATATGATTGTACTATGCAATAATAATCTAACTTTTATAATTTGAAAGTGCTTAGGAAATAATACTTGAAATATGCGTCATATTTCAATACACCAAAATCAAAATATTAATACATCTAATACATAGGTTCTCCCTTAAACGACATCAAAATATTAATACATCTTCAATCATCTAAATTAATTGCACTTAAAGGTTCCACTTCGTCTTGAGAAGTTATATCTACAAAAAAATATTTCATCATTTTTGAAAACTTAAAATAAATTTAAAAATATCAACTAAAAAGTATATAAAGTTTTCATATAAACTCACCTTGCTCAAATTCATCAAGCTCTTTAGGATCCTCATCAAAAAGTATAGAGAAAGGTGTTCCTCTTAACCAATCTTGTGTACAAACAAGTACTTCCACTATTTTAGGCGTTAGGCAACTACAATAAGGACTAACCACCCTTCCTCTTATATTGAATGCACACTCTAATGCTATAGTAGAGATGGGAATGGCTAACACCTCTCGAGCCATGTTTGCAAGGATAGGAAATCTAGTTGAGTTGATGTAACATCCCGAAGGAATATTACTGATATTAAATAAATAAAATTTGAAATAAAATAAATACCGTATTTAATATAAACTATTTCCCAAAAACACGGGAAATTTAAAACTTTAAAATGTATAGCCATCAAATCAGGAGTCTATAATTCATAAAACTGAAATAAAAGTCAATGGCTCCCAACGGGATTACATAATATTCTCAAAGCTAAAATAATAGACATATATATATATATATATATATATATATATATATATACAAAATATCCCCTGCTAGCCCTCGCTCCGAGTCTAAGCATCTCCTGGCCCACCTGTCACATCATCTGCTCCCAGATAACAAGCTATCTGATCATCGCCACACACACACAGAAAGGGTGAGCTATGCACAATATATATAAACAAAACATGAATCTAAATATGTTCCCCAACCCAAAATAACATAACTAAAATTCTCATACTTTTCAAATAACCCAACCATGACCTCATAGTTCTTCATGAGTCATATACTTGTACTAGGTCTTGGGACTTCCTTGTGCTCCCACGAAACTAACTCATTTGTGGTCCAACCCTATGAGCCTATCCTGCTCATAGTCCTGCCCTACAGACTCCTTGCCTGTAGTAAAAACATCCAAGTCTAATAACTTGGACCCTGACATGCACGCAATCACCATACTATGGACTCCTCGCCCAATAGTAGCCGACGGGAACATCACAGTTCCTTGCCCATCGTGCGCTCGACACATGCAATCACCATACTAAGGACTCCTCGCCCATTAGTAGCCAACGAGAACTCAACCAGTTCCATGCCCATCATGTGTCCAACCACCGAGCAAATCCTAGACCCCTATTGGACTTAGTCCTTTAAGCCCAAACACCACACCACATGCAAATACATCCTATCCTTAGGATAAAACAACCAAAACACACTCACAAGCACATAAAAACATAGTAAGTGGCATAAACTCGCTTAAGCCAGGGATGATCACCCAAGCTAAGCCTTCAGCCTCGCTTAGGCTAACTCACCTCGCCTGAGCGAGCTAAAAACAGTGACCACATCACGTTATCTCGCTTAGGCGAGATCATCTCTCGCCCAAACACCCATTTCAAACTCGCCTGGGCTAAAAATGCAAACAAAGCATCACACATGACTGCGACATCTCGCTTAGGCGAGGCCGTCTCACCTGAGCGAGACCCTAGTTCGCTCAAAACCCACAAAGCCCTCGCCTGGACGAGAAGTCACACTCAACATGCGCAACTTCATCACTATCTCGCTTAAGCGAACCTCACTCGCCTGAGCGAGTGTCTGTGTCGCTCAAACCCAAACCTCTTCGCCTGAGCGAGAACCTCGAGTTGGGTAAGAATATGAGTCCCTACATGTCTCGCCTAGGCAAGTCCCGCCCGCTTGAGCGAGAATTGCAAGTTCTAAAACTGTTTTACGCACACAAGCACTGCACCAGAGAACCCAAATACGCTCCCACAACACACCAATTCAATTTGTCAACCTTACACTCACAGAACAGCAAAGTACAAACACCATAGAGACTCCCACTCCCACTTTTCATACCATACGAGTATACACAACATATAATAGCCATCATAAGCATCAATTCACATGAAATTTGCAATAAAACAGTACCCAATTACCCCACCCCGAATTCACCCCACAATCAACTCGAATTCTCTGGCAATAGATCATCAATCTCATACAATCAGACCAAAAACTTAACAACAAGGTTTCAGCTCCCCTAACCTGAAAGTTTGATTGAAATTGGGAAGGAAAATTGGAACTCTTTGGTTTGCCAATGACGTGCCACAGACTCCCTCTCAGTTCAGCCCTTTACACACCCAAAACCTCACTTCACAGCCTCAATTTCGTGCTTCTCCCATAGCAGTTCACCATAAATGCCAAAAACCTTCCCTTAGTGGGTGATTTTTTAGTTAGCAAAAATAAAGCTTATTCTTTGCCCACCAAGGTTTGAATCTGTAACCTTCCACTCATAAGGCCAAAGCACAACCACTATGCCAAACCACATTTGGTGATACCCTCCAATCAGAAATAGTTTACATTATCAATCCCATACTCATACATATTATTAAAAATTAATAATAAAACAATAGCACATAAATTGGCATACATAGGACTCAAACCCAAGTCCTCTCACACAATCAAAGTACTCTCAACCACTTGAGCTAGTACTTTTCCACATCACACCAACCAATAATTAATGCCATAAAGGCTCTCCTACTTGCATTTATTAATTAATTATTTATTTAATTAATTAATTTCATGGGTCTTACAGTTGACCTTCCACCAATGTAAAACATCAAGCTCAACTGACTTTGTATAAGGTTCAAGATCCTCTCTCAAATATTTATCAAGCTTTGCTATATAATAAAATCTATATCTTGTAGCTCTTAGGTAGAAACTCATGCCATAAGGATCATCATCTTCATCATCTAGTTGGGATTCTTTTTGGCTCCTTTGAGAACCCTCCTCAACCCCTTGATATTGATCATAAAGTGTTTTTAAAGATGACAATAATTAATAAAATCCAACTTACTCCTAGGGTCAAGCACAACAATAATCAATTATAAGATATTAATTCCATTAGGATTTTCCCAATATTTGGCTCCTTTGAGAACCCTCCTCAACCCCTTGATATTGATCATAAGGTGTTTTTAAAGATGACAATAATTAATAAAATCCAACTTACTCCTAGGGTCAAGCACAACAATAATCAATTATAAGATATTAATTCCATTAGGATTTTCCCAATATTTGTCATACTTACCCTTCATCCTCATTGCCATCGATCTTATGCTCACATCACTACTCTTAGAATATTTAATCAAATCACCACAGTAATTACACTTAGCCTGCTTCTTAGAATAAGGTTTTTGTTTGGTAAAATGCCCTCACACATCTGACCGATCTTTACTATGCTCAGTTGACGATGTAGCCATACAAGTAAATGATCAATCCTAGAAATAGTTGGTGTGAGAGTTTCGATGGTTTCCGGCAATGTAAAATCCATCTTATTTGTGTGATAATTACTAAGGGTTTGGGAACTGCTAAAGCTAGAAGATGATTGTCTTACTCTGCTACAAATAAAAAACAATGCTTTCTTGCTTTTGAGAAGTCATGGCTTATACAAATAAACTTCAGGGTGCCTTACAACAAGATATGTGAGCTTTTGTAAAGTTGTGATTAGTACCTAAAAGCCTATTGTGAATTGAATTAGTTCAATCCATCATGTACTCTTTTGTTTGTTAATATACGAATGCCTTTCAGTACTTTTAATAGCACAAATCTGTGAAAATTGTAGAGTATTAAATATGTAAATTTAAAAAGCAGTAGGATTACAACCATTAACATTTGAACATATACTTCAACATATTTTGACGTATAAATTAAAAGAATTAATTTAAAGACTTTGATTCTAGTAGAAGTTTATGTTGTAAATTTTGGAGTTTAAAAGCTTGGGGAAGATGGATGTACCGCCTACAACATTCTTTCTCATACCAGGACCTTTTTGATTTATGGTCGAATGAAAAAAAAAGTATCACTACAAAAATACATGTAAATATCGAAAGTTATTTTTGTAATTTACATCATTTTTAATCATCGTTTTTTACTTTAGTGACAATTTCCAAAAATGTCATAATTCTTGTCGTCACAAAGTATAATATGGCGGTTTAAGATGAACCGCCGCAAGAACCGTCATTTTATACTATGTATAAAGTGACAGTTTAAAAAGACAAATAATGTCAATTAAAACAGACGTAATATTTTTACTAAAAAACAAATTCAGTAAAAAAACGACGCTTGGAACCAACATTATTATCATTGTATTATAACATTTTTAACTGTCACTATTATAATTAATTCTTAGATAAATTGTATCATTATCAATTGTCATAATATTAATATTTAATTATTTATTATTTTCTACCTGTATCTATACTTTTGTAATTCAATAAAATTTATTTTTAATATTAATTTAAAATATGCAAAATATTATGACACTGTACAAAAAGTTAATAAACATCTTTTTTTTTCTTTGATTGATCAACAAATTGCAAGGTACTCAAGAATTTAAAAATCCAAAACAAAAAAGATAATTTGAAAGTAATTGTTAAACAATACAATTCTACATTTGAAGTTGTTATCGTAATCCTAATCCTAGAACTTTCTAAAAGTTCCTAAATTTCCCCATCATATCACAATCACATATTTTCTAAGATTGTAATAATCTTTTCAAGGCATTGCTTCATCTCGTTGAGTCTCCTTTGTGTAGAACCACTTTCGTATGGTTCCTAAAATACATAAAAAAACACAATTTCATTATTCAATTTCGATGATAAATCAATTTGGTGGAGCTTGAACAATTCCTAGTCCCAATAATTAAAAGACTCGAGCACTCGTATTGGAAAGAAAATGATGTTTACACCTTAATATACTATACTAACTCATTGTAAAAATTATTTAATGAAAATACAGGAAGCACTAAGCATCAACACACCAAAACATTTTCAATTTTTGTGTTTAAGTTTAGATTTAAAATAATATTATAAAACCCCAAATCAATTTTTAAATATGATACAAATACATAATTTATAAAATATCCATACATCAGAAACTAATAATCTAGGAGTATAGGATATTACCACTTTGCACAGCTACATATTTTTACTAATAATCCCATAATAAAATGAAGGTTTAATCACACGCAAAGTCCTCGTTTTGGTTAAGAAATCTCAATTGGGTCCTCAACTTCAAAGTTGTCCCAATTGAGTCCTTTAGTTTGAAAATCTGTATTAAATAAGGGCAAATCGTTAACGATGTTAAAATGTTTAACAACGATGTACAATAGACAGTTTGCGTTGGACTTATTTACTGACGTGGAAAATAGTAATTGTAAAATGAGAAAAAAGAAAAAAATTGGAATGAAAGTGGTTGTGCTTTGAAATTATTACTCTCGCATAAGAAATCCCCAAATTTGAAATTAGGGATTTGTTACTTGATATCACATGAACTGAGCAGTGGAGTGCGAAGCAAAGGAGAAGCTGGGTAGGGTGGAAGATTAGGGCATTTGTTCTTGCATTCGTGGATTACGACAGTTGGTGGGTCGTTTTCGTTGACGTTCGTGGTTCATCGAAATAGAATTTGTAGGAGGTGCACTGTTGCGAAGGTAAGTTAGCTTTGGTTATTGGGTTTTGCTATTATATTTGATTTTATTCCTTAAAGTATGATTTGGTGCACTTTATTCTGTGATTGTTTTGTTTTCCGTATGATTTGGTTGGTGGGTAATGTTGTTTAAGGTTTGTTTACTTACTTTTCCATTTTCGGTGTGGTGGTGGGATTCTCCTTTATGGTTTTTGTCTCCCACGTGGGTGTCTAAATATTTTTACAAACTGTGGTCCCCCATTTCAGTGTGTGTTGTAGGGACTGTAATTTCTTAATTGATTTGTGGGTATATCTGTATATATAGGGTGATATGTGTGATGAGCGCTTTGAAGTTGTGGTCCACCATAGTGGAAGTTTTGTATGTCATGATAATGGAAAACTGGACTTTGAAGGGGAAACTACAAAGTGGTTCTGTGACCCAGACAAGTGGAGTTATTTTGAGATTGTAGGTGGATTGAAAGAGTTAGGACACATCAATATTAAGGAGTTATGGTATTCTGTAGGAGGTGGGTCAGTGGTGGAAGGTAGGTTGGAACTTCTGACAGATGATAAGGGTGTTATGCATATGGTTAACTTAGCCAGGCTAAATGGTGTAGTGCACTTATATGTGGTACATAAGATGACTGAACCAGAGATAATAAAGGCCATTGATGGGGTTCAACCTGGTTTAGAAGAGATAGAAGAGGGTACTAAGTTTGGGTGTGTTGGTGAAGGGGAGCAGTTACAAGTTGAAGTTGAAGCTGGGTTAGAAGATATACAAGAGGATGATCAATTTGAATGTGGTGGTGAAGTTGATAAAGAGGTGGGAGCTAGTAATGGTTTGGGTGAACATGAGGTGCAGAATGATGTTGGTGGAGGTGAACATGAGGTGCAGGATGGTGTGGGTGGAGGTGAACATGTCGTCGACGAAGAGATGGAAGATGGTGGTGAAGGTAGAAAAGAAAATGTAGATGTTTATGAAGAAGAGGAGGAAGATGATGTATATGTTGATGATGTACTTCTGGTGAAGGATACTGAATCTGAAACTTTTAGTGATGAGGGACTAATTGATGTTAGCATTGAATGTGAAGTTCACAATGATATGGAAGATGACTGGGTAGGTGATATTGAATGTGAAGTTCAAAAAGTTTCACAGCAGGATGGTGGGAGTGCAAAGGCAAAAGATAGAAGAAAACCACAACGGTCCTCTAGGAAAAATGTGAAACATCAACAGAGTGATTCAGATAGTGTTGAAGACAGTCCTGTTTCTGATAATGAGTGGCATTCTGATGAGTTGATTAGTGCATCAGATAGTGGGAGGATACCTTTAATAAAGAAAGTTATGATAGGTTTCCTACGTTTTCTATGCCAAAAAAAATGTATGATTTCAAATGGGAAGTAGGAACTTATTTTATTGAGAAGAAGGACTTCACAGATGCCATGCACACTTATTCATTTCAAAATGGGAAAAATTTGAACTTTGTTAAGAATGATAAGAAGAGAGTTTCAATGAAATGTGTGGGTGTAGGTGGAAAATGCACATGGTATGCTTATTGTGCATACATGTTTGCCATAAACACATGGCAACTAAGAACAATAATTGATATTCATACCTATAGCAAAGATTTCAACTTAAAATTGATGAATTCAAAATGGTTAAGTAAGCATATGGAGAAAACTGTTAGAGAAAATCCACATATGAACGTTATTGATATGCGTGAGAAAGTTAGCAGAAAATGGAATATAGGAACATCTAGGAATATGGCGGATAGGGCTAAAGTAATGACAGCACAAAATGTGGAGAGTTCATGTAAAGAGCAATTCAAGAGAATCTATGACTATGCACACGAGCTCTTGAGAACCAATCCAGGGTCAACAGTGAAGATCAAAGTTGAGGAAGTACATGGTGAATTAATTTTCAGGAGATTCTATACATGTTTGAAGGCATGCAAGGATAGTTTCACAAGCTGTAGGCCTTTCATTGGGTTAGATGGGTGCTTCCTGAAAAGTAAATATGGAGGTGAGTTATTAAAAGCAATTGGAAGAGACGACAATGAACAAATATTACCTATTGCATATGCTGTTTGTAAGACCCGAGAAAATTAAATAGTTAATTAAAGAATTATTTAATTAATACGGGTAATAGGAGCCTTTAATTGATCTGTGTGCGTGAACAGGCAGAGAGTCTGATGATCTGTGTGCGTGAACAGGCAGAGAGGCTGATGATCTGTGTGCGTGAATAGGCAGATAGCAGAGACTCGAATCTGTTTCTGTTTGAGCATCTCTCTTAAGTGGGAAGTCTAGGTTTTGGGCAATAGAGCATCTCGCTCAGGCGAGAGAGGCTCACTTAAGTGAGAAATCATGAGGGGTTGCTGGTGGTTGCAGAACTCGCCGCCTAGGCGAGAGATTTGGGTTTAAGTGAAGGGAGCCCTCGCCTAAGCGAATAGGGCCTCGCCTAAGCGAGTTTTCGTACCTTGTCACTGTTACAGGCTCGCTCAGGCGAGGGAGCCCAGCTTAAGCGAGTCAGGCCTGATCGCTTGAGCTAAAGCTCCTAGCCTAAGCGAGATTTTTAGGTTGTGCGTGTTGTTTGGTTGCATTTGATGCGAACTTGGATCAGGGGATGTTGTGCCATGAGCGGGTAGGTTCATGGATGGTGAGAAACACGTGATGATATGAGCGGAAATGTTCATATCCAGTTACTCACAAGCGATGGAGTGAGGGCTAGTTGGGACTAGAGCTAGGGATATTACTATTATGCTTTCATTAAGTTTTGAAATTTTGGAATTGTAACAACATTATGATTTAATCTCATATAAAATTTGGCGCGTGCTGACACATTTTAAATTTTCCACTTTGGAAATAATAAAATTACGACTTTTGAATTTCACTATATATATTTGTTTATTTTAATTAAGTAATATTCATTAAGGATGTTACACTGTTGTAGAGGTCGAGAATAAGGACTCTTGGTCATGATTTTTGGAGCTACTCATTGAAGACATAGGTGTGTAAATAGTGGTTGCAGCATGCACCTTTATTTCAGACCAACAAAAAGTGAATTTTTTATCTCATATTTTAGTCAATTTTTTTCATGATCTGATTTTTAATGCTTTTAATTTTGACATGTAAGGGTCTGTTACCTGCAATACAAGAGCTTTTACCAGGAGTGGACCAGTGCTTTTGTGTCAGGCACTTATACTCCAACTTCAGAAAGAAATCCCAGGAAAAAAACTGCATCAACTCATGTGGAAGGCTGCAAGAGCTACATATCCACAAGCTTGGGAGGCCTACATGAGGAACATTAAGGAGGTCAATCTCGATGCTTTCAAACATTTGATTGCAATTCCACCAAGGCACGTCATCCTCCATATACTTTGTATTTTTAGTTTCCTAAATTGATTTTGAAATTTTAGTGTAATCATATATCACTATATCAGGTTTTGGTCAAGGTCAAGGTTCACTTCAAGATCTCATTGTGACACATTAGTGAACAATATGTGTGAGGGATTCAATAGTGCAATAGTTCATACCAGAAGTAATCCCATCATTAGCATGTTGGAGGATATTAGAGTTTACATAATGAAAAGATGGGCATACAAAAGAACAAAGCTCAAATCACGTCAAGGCTCAATCTGCCTAAAAGTTCAAAACAGGCAAGATAAAGAATCATGGTAACAAGATATTGGATACCAAGGTCAGTTTTAATATCTGGTCCATATTGTGCTTTAACTTAACATTACCTGTACTCAACATTTTCTTATTCCAAATCAGATGGTCAGCGAAAAAGTTATTCGAAGTTAGGCATGTTTCTCAAATTGGGGAGCAGTTTGTTGTGAACATTAACAAAAGGAACTGCACATGCAGAAAGTGGGCCATTAGTGGCATGCCCTGTTGTCACGCCCTTACTGCAATGAAATTTCTCAACTTAAATGGAGAGGACTTCATGTCTGACTGGTTTAGAAAGACCACATATGAAGAAACTTACAATTCTATCATCTACCCAATCAACGATCAACAAGCATGGGAAAGAACTCCATATCCAGATGTATTTCCCCCACAAAAAAGAGTGATGCCAAGAAGGCCTAAAAAGAATAAGAGACTAGAGGCTTGGGAAATTAAGGATGACACTCAGTTAATAAAGGGAGGTTACAAGAAAATATGTATTGTGTGCAAGGGTGTTAGACACAACAAAACATTCTGCCCCCATAACACTCAGTCAAAGGAGCCTCAATCAACAAAATCTACAACAGGACCATCCAAGCAGACAGGACAACCCACGCAGCCAGGACCATCCACCCAGACTGGCTCAATCAACTGTAAAGCTACATTATCTGGACCACAACCAACTGCATCAACACCCTCAACCCAGGCAACACCATACACCAAAGTAGGAGCATCCATCCAGCCATGACCATCACCTTATCCAACATCATCAAGACAGCCTACACCCACACCACAAATGAGGGAAAAACTAAAGCCCAAGAGGGGTCTTGTTTGAATCACACCAATTGTAGTTGTGTACTGGAAGTGCCTTTTTTGTGCATGGGTCTCTTTAGACCTTTATTTTGTGAGCATTTCTTTTGTTTGGATGCCTTTATTTTGTGCGTCTGTTATGACGTCTCTTTTGTGGGCTTTGATTAATGTATTGTATTTGGTGCACTTTCATGTTTAAGTACAATTGCTGGATTCAAACCATTAACAGGATGAATGATTATGTATTTTAGTGCACTTTCAGTTTAGCAGGATGAAAGAAAACTGTTATATGTAATTTTATGAGTTAAGCAAACTTTAGTTTTCCTATTACACAAAAAACATGACTCATAACGCATAATTCAGAACCAAATCTGTTTAATTCATTTGGAAACATTAAAAAACACAAAAGTTCAACCATCTCATTACAACACATGAGGCCTTTACAACAACAGTGATATAACTATTGCATAAAACAACCATCATCCCTAACATCAACTTCATCCACTTTTGCAAACTAACTATAGCCTTATCTAGTTTCTCAGTTACGATCCATCCACCATCTTTTTCTCTCATATTCACAACATCTTTTTTCTTCAATCTTCTCTAATTTCAGCACTTCAATCCCTCCAGAATCTCTTTCTTCCATCTTCACCACATCTCGATTAATTAGATTTTTCTTCACACACACACACTTCTTCTTCGATTTCCTATTGAATAAACCATTGGAAAAAATTGCAGCCACCCAAATCTTGAGACCCACTATGTTCCACAAAAAACCACAATCACATTATCATATTTTCTTGCCAGAAAAGTTAAATTGAACAAAAAAAGAATTTTTCCCACATCTTACCTTAAACTTAAGGCATCCTCAAAATTGTTTGCCCCTATGCTTAGGGGTTTTTGTCATTCTCAATACAACTGACTGACCACAGTAGCACATGGGCTTAATACCAAAAATCCTCGCGCCACAACCATGGGAAGATCCACCACCGTCAGATGAACCACGAGCAACAGACCCACCACTAGGAAGCTTCGCCCCACATGTGTAAGATCCAAACAAATTTGAAAATGACATAGCTACTTTACTTCTTCTTTCTTTAAATGTTAGGGCAAAGTCATGAGCATTGTCTCTTCCTATATACACGTCAACAACAGTTAAATTTATAAACCAATTACACATGCACTATTCAATATTACAACACATCAACATCAAATGTCATTTCATAGTACCTGACGGAAATGGTTTATTTAATACACATTTTCAAATTAAAGGACTCAATTGGGACAAATTCGAAGTTGAGCACCCAATTGAGATTTCTTAACCAAAACGAGGACTTTGCGTATGATTAAACCTAAAATGAAATATAAAACCACGAGTCTAAACTATCTAAAAATAAGACTTGTAGGCAAAGTCTAATAGCCTTCCTTAGTAAACAAACAAATTAAAAGCAGCAAACAAATGCAACGTAAAGAAAAACAAGCTAAAAGGATCTAAGAGGCATCCTCTTCACATTTATATTCTTACCTTAGTTTTCGGATACCACTAGATAATGAATGCAAGCTTCAACGTCTTTAGTATGAAGGGTGGTGAGGGTTAAGCAAAAATTGAATGCTTTGAAGAAAAAATGTTGATTATATATGGCACCCTTCCTTGCTAGCATAGATACCATGACTAAAGAAACGTCCTTGAAGCCCGTAGTAATTGCTTAAGAAACACTACACCTTTAGAAGGATTAAAACTAATTAAAGGATAGATGAAAGAAGGTATCTAAAAAGAACACATAAAGACAAAACAAAAGTAAGTGGTAAAAAGAGTAGATTGGTATTTCATAAAAAATAGAACATCAATCCAGTCTCAAAAGACCCCTTCTTTTTCTAGGTTCACACTAATGGATAAATTAGTATTTTATTGCAATATAATATCTTATTGAATAGTTATATATAAGATGATTTTAGTAAACAATGATGAATCTAATAAGGAGTGGAACCCACATAATTACATAAGGACTGCAGCCCACATAATTTTGTGAATCTCACAAATTTTAGTCAATATTCTAATGCGGTAGAAAGAAGGTGATGTCATTTCTCAAATAATAATACCAATAAGAATAATAATAAACAATAATAGTAACCAACAAAATAGGTGGATTACCTGAAACTCCCAAATAAGAATTGGTTAATTCTTCAAGATCCTCGAGCTTTTCTATTGCTTTAGTGTAATCTCCTCTAATGTCAATAGAAAATATATCTTTAATGAGTTCAAACAATCACTCGGGATAACAATTAAAACACCAACCATACCTTGCATATAAGATGCTTCATATTCTATCTGCAAAAGAAGAGGATAATGATGAATGATGGTATAAGTCAAGAGATTTCCAAGGAGAAATGAATACATTGTGTCTTCTATGGTAGTAGAAATGGGTACAACTTGAAATGACTAAGTAGATAGCATTCAACAATAGCTAATATCAACCATAAAATGACTAAGGATAATTCTATATATTTTTGGGGCATATCATTTACCCAGGGGGTCTAATTGGCTACCACATATGATTCCAATGGAGGAGAATCACCTCACCTGCAACACGAAAATAATTGGCAAAACTATACCAACAAAAATGGAATATTTATTCTATCCCATCAGACGGTGGACATAAACTCAACTGGAAAATTGAAACTAGATCCAAAACAAAGGAGAATTAAGCAAAAACAAAACCACACAATAAAGCAAATCACCCTTAAAGATTAACATTTATGTATACTTAGATTTATTTCTTTTCTTAACATTCTAGTGATGCCACTGATGTTTTACCCACACAGACCTTGAATTGAACCTTATTTATTAGTTCAATTAGAAAAAAAAAAACAAGAAACAAACTAATGTGACCATACCAAAGGCAAATCGACATGGTTTTAAGAGTCCAATACAAAAATGGGATTTAATTAGTATGTAATGCATGATTTGAACCAAGCACAAAACTGAATAAACTCCAAAGAAAGAAGGAAAAGGGTTAGTTAGGTAGTACCTTGGAGCTGGAACAAGTAGCAATTCAGTTATGCTTCATATATTTCCACTATATCAACCTACACCTATCATTCAATAAACCAAAAAGAAATCGATAATTAACCCAACAATGAACACAATTCAACAAACACGAGGACCCACGACAAGAGGAAAACATCAATTAGGAAAAGATAGTGAAGAATCGTGGAGGTAGTGTCAGAGAACCCTTCTTCTCCATGCATTATTTTGTACGACTTCATAGGAAAGAGGAGTTTAATTTCAGATTAAAGATTAGAAAAAAGAGAATTTTGCTAGCGATATTGTAATTGATTATGTAAAGGTGAAGGAGACTCACCTGGCGACCGACAACCACAACACAGAGTGGAAGTCCTTCCTCTACTACGAATGCAGGGTGGGAGTCCTCTATTGCAAATGTGCGTGAGGGATATGAAGTGGCTCTGATAGCGGCATTGTTCTTTTTGGCCAAATGGCGAATGAGAGGAGTAAAAAGGGGAAAACCTAAGGGGAAAGTGGAAAACATATGAATGTAATGGGAAGCAAGGTGAATAAAAAACCTAATTATCATGCTAGTCATGGGGCTGCAGGTGGGTTGTGGGGCTGCTGGTCAAGGAAGGTGATGAACGGGATGTCGACGATGAATGTCCTCTGGATGAACTCCCACTTAGACTAGGGTTCCACAGTGTATAATATCTCAAAGGGTGTGGGAAAATATGAAGGATAAAATATCAAAGGCGGGAGAATAAAATTCAGAGGGAAGTGGTTTAGACTAAGTTGGAAAATGATTGAGAGGAAAAAACAATATTAAGATTTATTAAAATAATTAAAATAATGATAGTTACAATTGCAATATTTTACATGTAATATAGGGCGGTTTAAAGACTGATAGTTAAAATCGTCATATTTTACATGTAAAATGTGACAATTCTTAAATTGTCGTATTATGTTGTAAAAAGCGACGGTTTTAAACAACTGTCATATTAAAATCGTCACAATTTACATGATTGTTTGTAGTGTATTGGTTTGCATTAAGCAAGAGCAAAAGTATGGAATCCTTCTTAACAAAAGAATAAAACAAAGAACAAGGGAGAGAGAATCAACGGAACAAGCTACATGATCCAACATATCTACTAGGGAAACCCACAACAACAACCTTGTCACACCATGTGGGTCAGCTACATAGATTGAGTTAAAAACTAAATTACCAAGTATATCTCACCATGAGATCTGATAATGCCCATTTTTACTTCTTTTTGTGTGTTTATTGTCATGAATAAATAAACTCTTTCCTAGCTTTTATCTTGTTATATCCTCAAGTTAGTGTATTTTGTTTTGTTTTGTGTTTTAGTTGTTTTATGTTTGTTTTGCCTCTAGTATCTCTTTTAAGTGTGTTAAATAAGTTAATAGGAAACATTTGTGGTGGAGGAAAACAAGTAAGAACTCAAGGGAGTATTGATTTTAAAGCAAATACTCGCGTCGGGCACCACTGGAATCACGCCCAGTGCTTCAAATACATAATGTTGTCAAACTACCCAAGGCCGAGTGATGAAAACTGAGGTTCAGCGCTACAAGGCTGAGTGCTGGAAAGTGGGGCTGAACGCCATTCAATTCGTAAAACTTGGCCCTAAGCGTTGCTGAGACAAGATTGAGCATCGGCATCGTTGACATGTCAAAAAAATGGGTTTTTAATCTTGGAGAAACACTTTTGAGTGCTTGGAGAGCCTCTTGAAGGTTGCTAGGAGTGTTGGGAATCTCTCCCACTCCTCCTTGGGTCTTCTTCTCCATTCATGGCGGTTTTCCCCCTTTTTGGGGTTGGAGAGGAAGATGGGTTGCGAATTGAAGATCGAGACGCGAATGGGAGGCGCAATTGGAGCATGGAGCAGTTGCCAAGAACCTTGGGAGAGGGCTTGCATCTTCTCTTTGGTTTCCATTTCTTCCCTATCTCTTCAATTTGTAAAACCTAGGTTCTCCACCATGGAGAGCTATACCTATTTGTTGAGATTAGATGTAATGAACTGATTTTTTGTGTATTGTGTGATGTTAATCCATATGATTTTCCATTTTTATGTTAGTATTTGATTTTCATGCTTAATGTTTGCTTTGGTTTGGCCACCCATGCATGATTTGTGGTTTTTAAGGTGTTGAAAATGTCTTTTGAATCTAGAACAAAAATTGAATGCCTAATGGAGCTTGTATCTAGGGATAATATATGATTCATTAGTAAGCTTAAGACTCTTGATCTTAATGCATGATTTCACTTGTTGAGGATTCAAGGAATTGGAACTTGATGAGTTATTATACACTCAAAGTCACTTGGAATAGGATTTGAGTATTCTTGTAAGTTTATTTTGACATGAAATTGGAATTGAGATGTTTGTGAATGAATGAGAATAAAGTGAATGAAATCTAGTCTTGACAATTGTATATAATATGTTAAATTTCTGTTGCACACCAACTGTTTGATAAAATACCAAAAGGAGTTTCTTTGTGTTTTTTTGAGCTTTGTTGTCTATTTGAGTTGTGAATTGTAAAATTTGTCATGTGTTGCACAAGTCCTTGTAGAGAGAATGGTATATTTATTACTTGCTACGTGCGACCGGTGCACTTGTCATTTTTCACCTAACAAGATCCCTTTTAATAATTTTCTCAAAGGCCTTTTGTGTTTTCCATTTATTCTTTTTCAACAGTGAAAAAAAACCAATCATAAAGCAAGGAATCTGGTTCACCCGAATTCTCCTTTTTCACTTTTTTCTCTACAGTTTTTGTTGCCTCCAATACTACACTTAAGACAGTAGCAGTTCCATCATCATGTTGAGTTCTTATATTATCAATCAATGCCTACAATATGCATAGGATATTTAAATGTAAGCTTCTGATAACAATATGCAGACAAAATATTAAAAAAATCATCTTAATCAATTCAACACAATAGTTTATAAATATGATATGCATGAAAGCTTTACAATTGTCTCTTTAAGTTCACATATTCAAGCAGTTAGATTCTACATACAAGAGCAAAAGTAAAAAATTTTAAGGTTTTGAATGATTTTTAGATGTGGTGTTAGAAATTTAATGTGAGTTAAAAGCTTTATATTGAATAAAAATGAATATGATTAATATGTAAGTGAAAAGAATTGTTTTAAGGTTTTAGATAGAAATGTTTTTAAGGTTTTACTAAAAAGTGATCTTATGATTTATTATATTATATGAATTTGTTTACCGTTAGAATTTCATATCCAAATGAAGGACTAATATATAACTAGAAAATTTATAAACCTATTACAAACCGAATTAAAGAATTTCTCATATGTATATGTATTTATATCTCACAAGTACACTTCATCTGCTAAGCAATGCAATGATTGCTTCCACAATCTTTCAACTCTTTAACCACCTTCAGTTTCACCTCCTTAAATCTTTTACATGGTTATTTAGATAAACTTAAAAGGGGTCAATTTTTTATAAGTTAAAATGAATTTATGTAAATATGTTTTTACAAATTAATTTTAGATGTGATGGGTACTTAGATTTTTCCATAATAACATCATGTCATCATAGCATTTTAGATTGCACCAATTTTATTGAATATCTTTTTACAAACATTATGTGTGCACAAGTTTTTATGTTAATTTAAAATCATTGCTCTAAAACCACAAGAAAGAAAAACCATGATACTATTGAGGGAAAGTATGCAAGTCCAAAATTTTGGACTTGGGTACAAGACTACTCAATAGAATGTCAACTAAGCTCACAACATAAATTATTTTTCAGAAATGAAATTGAATTTGATAAGCAACAACATCAAACAACAAAGGTTCATAAATGAAATTGAATTAACAATAGGCAGAACTCACATTAATTTTTCCAAGAAAAAGTTCCTTCTCCTCAGCAACAAGTTATAGATCATAAATTCCCATCCCTGCATGAAACGATAAACAACATAATGTTTTTGGTTTTTACACTTGACCAACAATCATGTTTCTTTTTCTCCAAATAAGTATGTTACTTGTCCTTTCTCTAGCTTAAGATAAAGTCTCAGATTCTATTTTATGAAATGCCACAGAATTTTGTAATCTAAGAAAGGATGTTTAAGAATAAATTATGCCCCGAAGAGGAATCAGAATAATAATGAACAGACATGTACTTGTAGCTAAAGTTGTTTAAGGTATTCAATAGCTTCATAAGCATCGGAGTCTTGTTAGTCTGCCACACAATAATCCTTCATAGTCAAAGAACAATGAATCGTGCAGCTCGCTAATCAAACATTGTAGAAGAAAAATTGAAAAAATTATAGATGGACTTCAATTCAATTTAGTGTCTAATTAACCAATAATAGTACAGTTTTTAAAACTGAACTGAATTACAATTCAGGTCAGTTAATATTATAAGTAGTTCAATTATTTCTAATTTTTATAGTATAGTTAACTGTAATTCAGTATGGTTACACTAACTTTGCCCATCCTAGTGATTTGCATAAGTTATGGCGAGGAATTTTTATGAATGCCTTTTATGACTTGATCAGAATGGATGAGCTGATGACACTGTGTTGTCTGTATATTATGCTAAATAGAATATGGGCTTGAATGTTGAAAATCTATCAATTTTTTGTGATATGAATGTTTTACGATTTTTTGCATTGTATGATATTAATAATTCACTTAGAGTTTATTATCAATATAATCGATTATTTGAATGAATTTAGGTATTACTTTCTCTTAATGAAATCTTTACTGCACTTTAACATTCATCACGTGCATATTCTTATAACAATTCAGCGATACACTTATTTACCACACACAAGTTCTAGAAGCACTAGATGAATTCACAAACAACAATATTAAGCTTGAAACTAATAAGCTTGAAACTAATACATAGTTCTATAATCTCATATATACTATAGAATTTTATATTTTCTATAAAAATTTAAAATTTAAACAATAATATTATTACAGAAACATGTTCGTTCACACTAAAAAAATTACATTAGTTTCTCTTGCCCAAACTTTAAATTTTTACTAATATATATATATATATATATAATTCAAAAATTATATATAATTATGACTCGTGACTTAAATAAAGTTCTAATAAAAAGTCAATGGTTATAATTTGTTTATAATTGTTCTAGCTAACTGGATCACGATTAATCAGTGAGAAGCATTTAGTAAATTAGTTTTATTACTTATCTCATCTCGTGTTCTCCTTTTAACCACCTATTTTCTTGTCTTTTCCTCTCCTCCTGAAACTGTCTCATTATGGCCTTTTACTCTCCTCCTTTTTTATTACCCAATGTTGCTTATCTTTACTAGTCATAAACACCCTTCCTTAAACAAACGGCACAATCCTTATCCTATTAGCGATCTAGTCAATCATTGGGCCTATTAGTGATCAGATCGGTCATTGGGTCTATCACTATACAACTCCCAAGCCTTAGCTTTAAGAAGCGTAAGGCTTGATAGTTTAGCCTATGTTCCACTACTGATCGGATCGATTATTGGGCTTATCACCACAAAGTCCCTCAAGTCTTAGCTTCAAGAAGCATGACTTGATAGTTCAGCCCTTGTTCCATTGGTGATCATATCGGCCATTGGGCCTATCACCAAACAAATCCCTAAGTCTTAACTTTAAGAAGCGTGAGGCTTGAATTATGAGCCTGGTTGGATGAGAAAAGCTCAAATAGTACGAGAAAAAGATGAAGCCTTGGTCACCTTAGACAAAATCAAGGATGAAATAACAAGGTTTTACTAATGGCTTTCAAGGAGTGATTGACCAAGCTATGGTCCTTCATCCCCCCTTGACTTTTCCTCCTTGGATCCTGCAAACATAGTCGTTGATGGCTAGATAGTGGACGAGTAGCTGCTTTATGCCCCTTATTATCTATGCTTAAACAACCCCTTTGGACTTGAATTAAAACTTTCCCTTTACTTCGATGTGCTTCACTCATACAGACTAAAATCTTTCTTTTGAATATTAATAACAATTAGACTACTTACTCGAAAGCTTACTCGTCGATGAACCAAGTTTCGAAAGAACATTTAGGAAAAATATTTCCCATTATCTTTAACGATTAGTTTCTCAAAAGCATACTTTTATGAACGAACAAAATATAACTTCACAAACGAAAAAGGGGCACGATTCGTGCGTGACAATGCATAGCCTTCCGCTATCAAGTTCCCTATGGAAAAATTTATTCGTACACCAATTTTGTAGAAATTAGCAAGCAGCCTTCTTGTAGCAATGACCTTAGGGAAATCCTAGGCAATTAGTACCCCCTTTGAGAAGATCCTAAAGTTTACCTTCACTTGAACAAAAAGCTTTATGGAAGCACAAATTCTACGTATAAGAATTTGGAAAAAACATAAACTTCATTTTAATTAACAAGAAGCACAAGGAGACACACACTCACCCTAGTAAACAGTCTTCGAGGGGGCATATAAACTCGACCCTCGTAAACAGTCGTTGTGGGGAGATGTATGCTCACCCTAGTTAACAGTCTTTGTGGTGAGATAAAAACTCGACCCTAATTAACAATCTTCATGGGGAGATAATAACTTGATCCTTGTTAACAATCTTCATGAGGAGATAATAACTCGATCCTTGTTAACAATCTTCATGGGAAGATAATAACTTAACCCTAGTTAACAAGTTAATAACTCACCCTAGTTAATAGTCTTCATGGGGAGATAAAAACTCGACCATAATTAACAATCTTCATGGGGAGATAATAACTCAACCCTTGTTAAAAATCTTCATGAGGAGATAATAACTCGACCCTAGTTAACAATCGTCATGGGGATGTAATAACTCACCCTAGTTAACAGTCTTCAAGGGGAGATAAAAACTTGACCCTAGTTAATAATCTTCATGGGAAGATAATAACTTGACCTTTGTTAACAATCTTCATGGGGAAATAATAACTCGACCATAATTAACAATCTTCATGGAGAGATAATAACTCGACGCTTGTTACCAATCTTCATGGGGAAATAACTCGATCTTTGTTAACAATCTTTATGGGAAGATAATAACTTGACCCTAATTAACAATCTTCATGGGGAGATAATAACTTGATCCTTGTTAACAATCTTCATGAGGAGATAATAACTCGATCCTTGTTAACAATCTTCATGGGAAGATAATAACTTAACCCTAGTTAACAAGTTAATAACTCACCCTAGTTAATAGTCTTCATGGGGAGATAAAAACTCGACCATAATTAACAATCTTCATGGGGGATAATAACTCGACCCTAGTTAACAATCGTCATGGAGAGATAATAACTCGACCCTAGTTAATAATCGTTATGGGGAGATAATAACTCACCCTAGTTAATAGTCTTCATGAGGAGATAAAAACTCGACCCTAATTAACAATCTTCATGGGAGATAATAACTCGACCCTTGTTAACAATCTTCATGGGGAAATAATAACTCAACCCTTGTTAAAAATCTTCATTGGAAGATATTAACTCGATCCTAATTACCAATCTTCATGGAGAGATAATAACTCGACTCTTGTTAACAATCTTCATATAAGATAATAACTCGATCCTAATTAACAATCGTCATGGGGAGATAATAACTCACCCTAGTTAACATTCTTCATGGGGAGATAAAAACTTGGCCCTAATTAATAACAATGAGAAGACATGATCTTTAAAAAAGAACTCATCAAATTTTATTCATGGGTGCCTCGTTAAAAACCCCACATTACATAAGGAAAATAGTACACTTGACAATTGATTAACTATAATAAAAACGTTACCAACATTCCACGTTTGAGGTACTTTACCTCCATCAAATGTCTCTAATTCGTAAGCTCCTTTGTCACTACACAACATACCCTGCAACACCTGACGCATTTTGGAGATAGTTTATCCTAAGTATGAGAATAAGTTACCTTTTTTAGTACCAAATCTCCTTCCATGTTAAGTCCTCTGCATCCTCCATTGTGTTGTATTGTCCTTACGAATTTCTCCAACAGTTGCCTGGATTGCTCATTCTCTCTCCTGAGTTTCTCTTGCTTCTCTCAAACTCTCATGCCCTTCTCTTGGTCTCCTTATTTTGCCGCATCAAATCCCGATCATTTCCATTAACCTCAACAATTGTAGTGTTTGATTCTTCTCATTTTGTTGCTTCTCCACCTAGTGGTTGCACTTTCTTTTTGTTTGTGGCATAGGAATAATTTTACCTTCCCCATGGTCAGCGTCAGAATGTTCTAACCAACTGTGTTAGAACTGGTCAGCCAGAAACATTTAGTGAATCTATCCTACTGCTCATCCCACGTCCCTTTTAACCACCTCTTTTTCTGTCTTTTCCTTTCTCTTCCTGAAACTGTCTCATTATAACATTTTACTCTTTGTCCTTTTGGTTATCTAACGTTGCTTATCTTTACTAGCCATAAGCAACCTTAAATCCTCCTTCCTTAAAGGAACAGTGCAACCTTATCTTATTAAGGATCCAGTCAATCATTAGATCTATTAATGATCGGATTGACCATTAGACCTATCATCACAGAGTCTCAAAACTTAACTTTAAGAAATGTGAAGCTTAATAGTTCAGTCCATAATTAAAATTGTGTTAAACTTTCTAGAATCATGTAAAAGAATAGCTTGACTTGGCGAGAGACCTTGTTATGCGAAAATTGAGTAAAGGCCTCATCCTGTAATTGAAAGTGGATTTTTGATAAATTTTATTCAGTGTCGTTGTCGTATCAAGGAGTAATCATTGCAGAATCACTTATTAAGCCGACATGGTGTCTTTCGGAAAGTGCTTTTTGGAAGGTTACCAAATAAATAAAAGACCAAACATGGCTGTGAGACCTATGATAATCAGTTTTTTCTTTTTAATAACTCAAGAGACATAAGCATTTAAGGGTAGATCGAATAATAAAATGTGATTGCTTGGTGCTCAATTTGTTTGAAAAAGGCTTTTAACACAGACTTTTACAAAGGATAAGGAAAATTCAAAATATGTTTTTATAAACTAAAATTCATGTATATATAATTTAAAATTACAAATTAAAAATATATAAAAAGTAAGTTTTACAATTTAATTTATACATAAAATATTTTTAAAATTTCTATTTTTCTCTTCTAAAAATGTTTATTAATAAATTATTCTGTCCTTTGTGTATTTGAGTTGAGGCATTTATTTCCTTAGAAAAATAAGTGAATAAAATAAGAAGATAAAGACGTTTTCTTTTTTTAATTTAAAGTTTTAACTTTGTAAGATATTTTAATTTAAATTAAGCACCAGTTTCCTTACTTTTTTCATTGTGTACCTTTGTTCATTAATTATATTCATGTGTTTGAAATTTTCTTTTACTTACATTTTTTTACGAGACTCCTTTGCTGAACGTTGGTCAATTACTTTTCATTGCAAAATGAATATATATATATATATATATATATATATATATATATATATATATATATATATATATATTAAGTATGTTTTTAATCCTTGAACTTTGATCCAAAATTGGAATTCGTCTCTGTCTAAAACTTCGATACATTTTGGTCCCTAAACTTTAGAAATGAATGAATATAATCTTTTTAACTCAATTATGTTAACTTTTTTTAACATGTAGAACGTTTTTTATATTAGTATTGAAATTTTTTACATTGTTTGACACATTTCTAGTTCAATATCTACTGAGAAATATGTTCAACACTTAAAAAAAAAAGTTAATGTAATTGAGTTAAAAGGACTATATTCATTAATTTTTAAAGTTTAGGGACGAAAATATATTAAAGTTTCATACAAAAACGAATTTTATTTTAAATCAAAGTTTATGAACTAAAAACATACTTAACTCTATATATATTATAAAAAAAAAAATATCAGGTCATTAGGTTAATCCTGATTAAAATATCTCAAAAGTAAGTAATGTACCAATTCACAGTGTAAATGACCCCATCGTTCAATTAGTTTGAAAAAAATTATATTAGTCCAAAAGCTAAAAATCCAAATATTATATAGATATTAAAGATTTATTAAATTTGTATGGTTTAGTAATATGTTGAGTCATATGCTCAACATATTATATTATCAACTTTATTATAAGGAGAAATTATTTAAAATTTGATAATGTGACAAGATACGAATAGTGAAAATGAAAGCTTTTGGTATTAACTGTTTACACCGTGATTTTAGGGAGGGAAAAGCTAAAAAAATGAATCAAAATTCTCACATTATGTATGTAATCTTCATCACAGGATTGGAAAAGAGAACACTTTAAGGACTTTTCTTCTTCTTTTCTTTATCCCTTTCATTTTATATAATTAAGACTCTTTGGAATTGAACAAAAGAAACCATTATATTAATTCCCTACAACTTTATGGATAAAACTTATATATTCTTTTGGAAATAAAAAATAGTTAGAAAGTAAAAAGCAATAAAACAGTTTTTTATCCATATCAAAGTAGAATGAAAAATAATAAGCAAATATAAGGGTCTTAGTGATGCCTACAAAATTTAACATTAATCTTTACACAAGTATTTTTGAAAAAATATGATTAGAATATGTAATGTCTGATGTAATAAAGGATTTAAAGAAAAAAAAATAAGTAAAATTTTCTTAGATTTTAATTTTTTTTTAAATTTGTAATTTTAGTTTTATGGAATCTCTAAAATATAGAATCGTAATGTTTGAAAGAAATTGATAGATTTACAAAAGTTTTAAAAAATTAATATATTTTTAAAAAACCTAAAGTATTTTTATTTTTACTTTTACTTTTGCATGTTTACCCGTTATTATATTCTGCAAAATTAAGTAGATCAAAGTTATTTTATTGATACCAGCGTGGTAAATCATCTAATATACAAATAAAATTTGATTTTAATAGGATGAGATTTAGACACTTGAAATTTTATAATTTTTTAATAAATAAATTGAATATAATATATGTATAATTTAATATGATGTGTGTGATATGTTGGTGTACGCGAGTAGGGATGGCAATGGGGCGGGATGGGGATGAGTTTCACTATCTCATACTCATCCTCGAAAACAAAATTCATATCATCCCCATACCCAAACCCAACGGGTATCAAAGTTTTATCCCATCCTCATCCCTACCCAATAACGGATATAATCTCGTACTCATACACGTACCCGTTTCCTTACTACTTCAATATAAATTTTAATTAATTTTTATAAAATAATAAAAAATTACGGTAAAGGAAACATAATATTATCAAATATTAATATTAGGAGGATGATTGTTTCTTCGATATCAAGTACCTTGAAATAAATTATAATTGTTTACATTTTATATTGGAATACCAAATAAAATTTCATGACAAGTAAAACATTTTTTTAAAGGAAAACAACTATTCAAATTAAAATATATTTTAAATGTTTGTTTACTTCAATTTTTTAAATTATAATAAATCTCTTTTTTTATACTAAAAATGATAATACATTACTTAATCAAAATGACGCAAATAACAAATAATAAACATAATAAAAAAAATTTAGCATGGATATTGTATCTTTTGAACTCCAATATATGTTGGATGGTGATAAAAAATATTCATGGCAATTACATTAAATTTTGATATTGTAGTAAATAAAAGTTATTTATACAATTATAGTGAAAAATTACAGTATGATTGATATAATGAGTTAGAAAATAAAAAATAATTAGATAAAATATACTGAAATAGTATTCTACATTATGAAAATAAACAACGAATAAAAATATTAAAAAATTAACAAATGTATGTCTTAGAAATAATTTGAGAAACTATTGAAAGAAATCGCACAAAGGAAAACAAATGTATATTTAAGGATACGAGAAGATGAAAAATACCTTAGACATCTAATAACACTTTTCAAATATCAACATATATACTCAATGGTTGAGAAATAATTGTTTTAGCGAAACAAAATAATTCTTCAAATGAAACAAAAATTAATAAAAATAAGTAAAAAATTTGTTTATATTACCTAATAAATGAAAAGTTTATGTTATTAAACACTTAAATTGAGAGTATTAAACATACTCATGTGAAAGGAAAATATACAATAAATAAAAATATTAAAAAATAATAGAAATATTCAAATATGAGACATAAAAAATTTCAATTGACATACATCATTTTAACATAATTACATAAATGTTATGATAAGATGAAAAATATATTGGAGATGCAAATGAGTTTCATGACAAACCAAATAATTAGAAAAAAATAAAAAGTTGAATATATATATATATATATATATATATATATGGTTACTTAATTAATTGTGAATATTTTAATAATTTAAATGATGACGGAGATATGACGGGGACGGGTATTATTTATGACGAGAATATGTACATCCCTATAACCATGCCCATATCCAATTGAAAAAGTTGCATACCCATACTCAATCAATGCGGGGATTTCCTGTCAAAACGGAAACGAGTTTGGATAATACCCACGAAAATAAATTTATTTGCCATCTCTGTACACGAGGCATGATCATGTATTTAAATTCAAATTTATTTGTAATAGAGGAATTAAAGATAGATAAACAAACGAGTGCACTACATAAAAATAAATATTTTTGTGAATATTTTTTCTTCTATACTTTCATACACGTTGTTTATTAAATGTAGGAAAATGAGTTTTTGAAAAAAAAAAATTGACAAACTTTTTGTAAATAGGATTAAAGTAGATACTTTTTTTTATTTTTTAATAAAAATGAAATAATAAAAATGGTACTTTTTTTACTTTATTTAGTAATTTGTCAAATTTTGTTAAAAAAACCTTGTTAACTATCGTTTTCCTTAAATGTAAGATCAAACTTATGAACTAATAGAAAAAAAAAAATAACGTTTTTCAATATTTTCTATTTGTGTGAACTCTGCTTCGCGATTCCATTTCTTTTCAGCTATTTCCTTTTTTTCTTATTCTTCACCTATATTTTCTTTTTCTCTTTACGGTAAAAGCAGTGCATAAACTTAAAAGGGAAAAAGAAAAGCACTGTTGTAAGGTATAAATATGTACTGAAAGGCTTCATATAATTGCTACTTTTTTTTACAAAGTGTTTTCTATCATAGCATGTATGTCACATTAATGGTTTTGTACCTATCTCCTTTTCTAGTACACAAACCTCAAATAAAATAAACACCAAATCCATGCAAAATCTAAACATTAATCTTAAACATAATTTTTTTCCAAAATTGCTAATAATGGCCACAGAATGAAGAAAAACTGTAGAAATGTAGCTGATGTTGCAGGTGCAGCAGCAGAGGCAGAAGGGTCCTTAGGCACAGGTACTGAACCAAAAACATTTGCACCACTTGTGTTTGTTGTGTTCAACACTGATGAACTGATACTGCAATTTCAATTCAAGCATCATCATATATATGTTTTCAGATTTCTCACAATTTTTTGTTGCAGAAAGAGAGAAACAAAGATAACATGGTTAAAGATTGTCACCTGGTGGATGCATACTGACATGTTCCACTACCTGCAATGCAACGCATTAATTGATCACTAAGAGTTTATAATCAACCAAGTTTTATATAATATAGATATTAAAACCGATTGATTTATCAAATTAAAAAAAAAATTAAATATGTTTGTGTCCTGAGTATTAGATGTCCTTTTAACGGTTCTTACAAAAGTAGAGACACATTTGTTACTATACACACAATGTTTTCTCGGAAAACAAATTGTGATAAAAAGGATTGATTACCTTAGATACTGAGAATAAATAGGAGGCTTTTTGAGATACTTTTTGTAATAAAGTAAGAAAAAGAAAAAAGCTTGGGATACTTTTTTAGTTCCTATGTATTCCCCCAATGCAGTTTGAAAGTGTATTCAAAGATGCAGTAAAACATTTCCATAAAAGATGATGCAGTAAAAGCTTATTTTATTTTTCTGCTGTCTGTGCAGAGTGGAACCCTAGAATCCACCAGAGATACTTCTGATCACACCAATCAGAGGCAATGTCCCTGTAACAGTGCCACTGTTCTTGACTTGCACATTTTCATTTCTCTATTATTCTTAAAATTCTTAAAATTAAGAGTCACCTACCATAAACCTTTATCAAAATATTAAACTTTGTGAAAAAAGATAGTAAAAACAAAATTTATATCCTCAAACCAAACCAAACATGTCTGATATGTTTATAAAAATAGTATTAACTCTTAAGCATCACACTGAGAATAAGAACAAGACTTAGAATCATAAGTAGAAGGCTTACTTGGATTAGTGTTAGTGATGACAGCAACTCCACCAAAATTGCAGCTATTAGGAACAGGGTTCTTCTGATAGTACTTATTGAAGGCATAAGAGGCATGGTCTCTAACAGAATTTGGGAAGTAACAGGTTCCACCAGGTTGAATAGCAGAACAATCAGTGGCACCATATCCACAAGCATAGTCCAATGCAACTTGCAATGCTCTCTGTGATGCAGTAGGACTTGCAGTGCACCAGCTTGCACCTGAGGAGGAATAAATTGAGGAATTATTTGGTGTGGTGATTGGGAGTGTTGAAGCTGGAGACACTGAATCAGGGTTGGAATTGGGATTCAGAATTGGAGATGATGAAGTGATTGGAACTAAGTTTGGAATTGTAGTGATTGGTGTTGTGATGTCCCTTTGAGTGGTGAATTCTGCTTCTTTTTCTGCATTCACATGTCTTACTGCTTCCTTCTGTGGCCTACTTGAACCTGTATTTCAGATAGCAGTGACAAGGTTATCTATGTTTTTTATTATTATTATTATTATTATTATACTATTTTATCACTGTGAGCATGTGATTCTGCATCTGTAATGGTGAACCCTTTTTGTTCTTTAAACTTAAAACTTCAGCAATTTTTTACTTAAAATGAAATCACTTAAAATTTTATGTAAATCTCACATCTTGCAGCATATTTTTACACTATATATCTGCATAAAGAATAGTGTTCTGAAGTGAAGAATAGTTTTTCTACAACTACTAGAATAAACAGATAAAATTTTAGGGGGTAAAACTTATAAGTGCTGAGTGAATTCAAATTGTTCCTACAGCATTCAACTTAGCATGAATGAAGCCAAAACTGTACTTATATTCAAAAATTTTTGCATAATTGCATAGAAAATAGTAATTATTAGACCCTTATCCTGTTATTAGAGTGGATCTAGAAAGGGCACTAGAGACAAGTAGGGTATCTTTTGCATAGAGACATGAGCCAAAAAAGTTGGACCCTTTGCATCTTTTCAGGAAACGGTAGAACTGGAGAAAGATTGAACACAATACAACAACTCTATTCCATGTGAAAAACTGCAATATCAACCAAAATGCAGAAAAGGTAACACTTTTAATTCAACGAGTATTATTATTGTTATTTAAAAAATCATGGATAAAAGAAGAAAACTGCTCAACTGGTAAACTATAGTGCAACATAAACAGCAAGATAGAGGGGAAAATGAATTTAGAAAAGAAAACTGCACCCAACTGATCCAACATGTTTATCTGATAAACTTGAACAACAACAACAACAAAAGTTGAAACAAAAAGGACTGAAGCTGTTGAAATCCTAAACTCTGGTGCAGAAAATGCATTTTTGGGGTTACAGAATTCAAAAACACTATCCAAGTGGTCCAAAGAATCTAGGACTAAAAGGGAAAAGCAGAAAACAATACACCAAAAAGATAAAGAACAGAAAAGGAAGCAGTTCAAAGCAGAAGAAAATGAGCAGAGAGGAACATTGTCTTAAAGCAGAAGCAACATAGCTTTATACTGTATATCCATAGAATAGAAGAATAGAGAGAAAGGAGGCACATGAACAAAAGGGGAGAAGCAGAAAGAGAGCAAAGAAAGAAAAATGGAAAAAACTATATTACCTGAACAAAGGAAATAAGCAAGTAGAAGAAGTAGCACATAGTAAATCACACTTCTTTCCATTTGCACTCTTTGGTATACTTTTTCTTGTTCCTTCTTCTTCAATGTGGCTCCCAAATAACACTTGTTCTTCCCTTGAAACAGCTACAGAGAAATGAAGATATCATAAACTAGAGATGGTGTGTGTGTGTGGCTTCAGTGAAAGGTTTTTTTAGGGCTATTCATGTGAATGAAAACACACACATGAATTTATAGAGTATGTGAAGTGTGAGAGAAGGAGGGAAAATATGTGTCAAAAGGGTTGAAAAGAAAGTGAAGAAAAAATGAAAGTGTTTGGAGTTTAGAGTGAGTGAGTGTTAGTGATCAGTGTAATGATGGTGCTGATGTGAGTTGCTGCTACCTTTATCTGTTCTATGCTTTTCTTTTTACTGTGTTTTATAGGACTTATTATTGATGGTATTTATTATTCTTCTTCATCACTTTCTTTTTCTTTTTCTTTTCCATTCCCTTTATCCTTTGCTCAATATAAAACTTGCTCCAATTGTGTCAAAAACTTGGCTCTCTGATTGATCATTAACCAATAATAAGATGCATAAATTGAATATATAATTCTGTGTGCTTTGGTTATGCAAGGATTTAAATTGCAAGTGGTGGTTTTTGTAATTGGGGCATGTATTGTGTAAACATATGTTATTTCAATAATTATCATTCTATTATTGTTTTTGTCTCGCTCACTTGAAAAATTCAAAAACTTAAATCAAATCAATTAAATTTGATGATAATTAATTTAAGTATTAGATTTATAATTTATCAATCCAATAACTCCAAATTAAATAAATGAAGAAAATTTTTTAATTGTTAATTATTATGTAATTAATTTTACAATAAGACCGTGTACTTATTTTATAGTTTTGTTTTTCAATTATATTAGTTTATAGAAGTCAATTATATCAAAATATAACTTTTAAATGGCAGGATTATATATAATTTTTTTTAAAGTAATATTTTTTAAATAAAACTTTGCACGTCTTTACAACAATTACTTTTACTAATTCAAACTAAATCAATCTGCTTTATTAAATTAGTTTGATTTTAAAAGTACATAAAATTCGAAAATTTTAAACAAATTAAAACTAACAAAATTTTATTAGCTAACATTTTATTTTTTTCTAAATTTGATATAATGTAAGTCCCATTTTTCAGCTCTAAAAGGAGACTTTGGACCTGGCCTAACTAGAGGGCCCAAAATCAACCTATTAGGGATCCCAAGACTCCCTTCCAGCTTCTTGGTGTTCCATTCTGCCTTTATTCTGCAAGAAAGTTTCCTTCATCACTTCTCTCTTCTCTCCTTTCAGAAGTTCTGTTAGGACTTGGACCCGTTCTTATCCGAGCTAGCTAAGCTCCATTTAGTCCATGTAAGTTGATCATCAACTCATTCTTTCTCTTCTCTAGCTTTGTTGTCGTAGTTTCGATTAGGATTCATCTTAGTAACCTCATTTTCATTCTGGTGTCAGTATTTTCAGCTCACAAATTTGTTCCTGGATTTGTGGTGCTCATTTGTTTGGTGCCCTTGCTAGCATTTGTCCAGGTAAGAAAAGTTAGGGTTTCACGTTTTTAATTTATCTTGCTTGTTTTTAGTTTTGTTTCGTGCTCTTGATGATTGTATGATGCTTATGATGGTATGAAAATACACTATATGTTGTTCTGAGTGAGTTTCTGATTTTGCATGCGTGGAACAATGGGGGAGAACTGGTATTTTCGCCTAAGCGAGCTTATCTCGCCTAGGCAAGAATAGTAGAAGCTCGCCCTGGTTTCTGCTCGAGCTCTCGCTTAGAGCCTTCGCTTTAAGCGATGAATCATCTTGCTCAAGCAAGAGGGTCTCACCTAAGCGAGAATTCGTGGAACTTGGTGGGTTCTCTGCTTGAGTTGTTGCTCAGGCAGGAGACCTTAGCTTTGAGCGACGAGCAATCTCGCTTAGGCGAGAAGGTCCCGCCCAAGCGAGAACCCACAAAGCTTTCCAGTGCTCTATGTTTGCAGTCTTGCCTAAGCAAGAGCTTGTAGCTTGAGTGAGAAGACTTATCTCGCCTGAGTGAGGGCTCCTAGCTTGAACGAGATTGGTGCAGGGACGTGTTCCAGCGCTGTTCTCTTCTGTGTTTTGGGTGTTTGGTTACATGATTGAATGATTTACTATAAAAGCTTGAAGTATGATGTTGCATATGTTTAATAGGATGAAATGGAGTTGTTATATGTTGTGTTTGGCATGAAGTGAAATATGGATTAGTTGGTTAGTTGAGCATTGGCATGAAATTATAATGCTTGAGATAAAAGTTATGGTTATGGTGTGAGGAACATGAATCTAGTGTGAGATAGACGTAATTCCATGAGTCTCGTGGGGAGATCTCATGGTGGTGTGTAGTGTATATAATTATATAAGGATTCAAGTAAGGATTGCATTCCAAAGCTCTAAAGAATCTGTTAGTCTCACATAGAGCAGACTAATTCAAGTGGTGAGAGTAGCGGAATGCCCTAGTCTTTGGCAAGATAATGGCCTTAGATGTTTGAAGGTTAACCTTGTGTGTGGTCGGGTTAAACCCATTGGCAATGACTCTGTGGAGCAGTAGAGGCCACCACAAGTGCAAGCATCCAGTGAATCTGATCTTATTATATGTATTCGGATAATTGAGTCATAGTATCTTGTTTGTTTGCTATCACATGCTTGTATGCCTACTGTTTTGCATGTTTATGATTTGTTTTAAGTATCTGCTTGCTATAACATGTTCAAATTATTATTTTTTACTCTAACTTACCCTTGTTGCTTGTGTTTGTCTTGTGTGTGGTTTTTTTCCTTTTGCGATGATCATCAATTTATTGGTGTAAACAGATGTGAAAACCCCACGTGGTCGTCAGGATGATGGGACCGATATAGTGTAGCATGCATGGTTTGGATCACACTCTATAAAGTATCTTATGAGGCTTTGTTGTTTTGTAAATCTTGCTTTATGAGCAAACATTAACTGCCAAACTCTTAAATTCTGATTTTGGGTTCATGGCATCATGGTGTGCCTTAGTTTTTCTTTCTAAGTATATGTATGGATAACTGTAATGGTTGATACATATATACTCTTGTCTTAGGCTCTATTTCGTATTATATTTATGTGATGTTTTATTTAGTAAATTTATTATATTTAAATGCGATGTCACATAAAATAATTTTTTTTTTTAAATATCTCTTCAATGAAAATTTGTCGTGACTTCTATTGCAACTTTAATGTACTATTCAATAAAAGAAATATATTGTGTTTTTATTTAGTGCTTTAAAGGAACTGATTATTAGATAATAGCATCTATAAATAAGGTGTGTTTGATACTTGTAATTGTAGCTGAGATGTTTCAAAATTTAATCAAAATCATTGCTTTTATTTTATTTTTGTTTGTGCTACCATCTTTTCAAAAAAAAAAATCCCTTTTAAGTGATTCCATGTTTTGTTCCAACCATAAGAATGCAGCCTTTTTCATGTAACATGTCACAATTTTTTCCTCGGATAAGTCAAAATCTCTTTGAACCTTTTTCGTTGAATGAATCAAATCTTTGAACTGACCCAAGTATGAAAATGTGTAGTACTCACCAAGAGATCTATTTTTGGATTATAGTAATAAAATATTATAAAAATATGAATCTTGTAAATTTTTTGTATTTTTTTAAAAAAAGTTAAAATTTAAATGACTTAATGGAGCAAAAAATAAGTAAAATAAGAACATATTTAACTTGGTTGAGTATAGTTCAGAATCAATCCTCACCACACAAAACTTTCATACATGATCATGACATACCTAGAATAACGTGCCAAGAGTGTTTACAATTATTTTTGCTGAAAAAAAAAGTCCTCTTGAATTCAAATGAAGGTTCATTAACTAAATAAGCACAAGGCTCAAAAATACCTCAAAATATATTTTATCTATAACATAAATTAAAATTAGTACAAAAATATTGCACAACATGGCTTATTTTATCACTTTATATTTGTCGATTACATTATTTAATAATTTTACCAAATATGATATAATACTTTAGTTTAACATAATTACCAATTAGCTTTTCAACTTTGAACTAATATTTTAATTAGTTTTCGTTAAACATGTGTTTGTCTCCTAATAGAACATTATCTCATGCATTTGGATAGAAATTGAATTGATTTGAGGTGAAAGTTCACCCTAAAAGTGACCCTCCAAAGATCTTTTCCTAATATGCACTTTAGACCAATTGAAGAAGAAAGACATGCCTAAGGGGATAATATAATCATGGTCTTCTCCAACTTCTTAATAAAGGCACTTCTTGAACTTTCTTCCATATATATATATAAAAATTGTGTTATAATGTTTTTAAAGATGAGAGAAAAGTGTAATTATTAGAGGACTATGATCCGTTCTTAAAGATGAGAGAAAAGTGTAATTATTTGATTTTGATTCAAAAATCTGTATTAATTACATTCATATAAGCGTTTTCAATATTTCTTAGTATCACTTTAACAACAACTTTCAGCAGAATCCATTAGTAGATAATAGAAGTTTGATTTTCTTATTACATTTGAAAAATAGTTTATTGAAAAAAAGAAGCACATTTAGTGGATGAAGATACTGAAAAATAAGGCTTATAATTAAAATCAGCACAAGGTTGTTTATTGAGTGAGATTATTGACATTCTTATATATTTATTTACATTCTTTCATTTTAAAATTTAAGTAGTTAAACTTTTTTTCCCATTAAATTGTGCTTTTCTTTAGATATAGGTCACCAATGATATGCTCCTTCACTCTCTTTTTTCATCATTTAAACTTCTTTCATATATGGTATGAAATGTGAACAAAATATTAAAAATTAATCCATAAATACATTTTGCTTTTATTTTCACAAAATAAAAAATAAAATGTGATAGAACAATTTAAAAAAATGAACAAAAGATAAAAGTTAAAACATATTGAAATAATTCTTTTTTTGTTAAACGAATTAAAGTTTAAAACCTGTAGACTATTAAAGGCAAGGAAGCCGTAATGATTAGTTTTTTTTTCTTATTTATTTGTACAAAATAATAAATATAAGAACAATTTATGTTTTGTAAGGATGACTTTTAAAAGAATAAATATAAAAATTAGGTTTAATACATAAATTAGAATTTATGGGTTTTCTTATTTTTTTAATTATGTGATTTTTCTGTCCTTTCTTTATCAAATGACCCAGTTTAGAAGATAATCTGATCTAATTAGGTTTTGTTTTGAGTTAGTTTTTTTTCGATGAATCTTAAGTTTTTCACTTTTATTGTTGTTTGCATGTACAAAGAGCTTTTATTAGGGGCGTTAAAACGGTTTAGTCTGCCCTGTCTCTGACCTGACTAAAATGGGTCGATCGGACTGGTCCGTCACAACGAAACAGGTTGGATACTGTATCTCGTCCCGTCTTAGGACGAGCTGACCTACCACTTTTTTAAAAAAAAAATAATTAAATTTTTTTTAATCTTTTAATTTTTAAAAAAAAATTTGTTTATAAAATTTTGTTTATATATAAATTTGTTTATGTAATATAGAAAATTTATTTATTTTAAATATTTTTTATTTTTAAACAAAAAAAAGGGGTTGGCGGTGTGACACCCTGACTATTATACTAAATAATTATTATTTGATAAAAAGATATGGAATCAATTTTTTTTTTAGAGATTATCCTTGAGAGAACATTAATAATAACATAACTTCATATTCATATATGTAGT
>Ga0214544_1000470_pt1 | contig 73301 bp, 32 predicted proteins | sample CNSS3metaG_FD_160074 | JGI IMG/M metagenome (GOLD analysis project Ga0214544, IMG submission 160074) | Root nodule microbial communities from cowpea collected in UCLA plant growth center, Los Angeles, California, USA - CNSS3 | ecosystem: Host-associated > Plants > Roots > Nodule | place: USA... | reverse complement strand
AAAAATATTTTTCTAAATATATATATATATATATATATATATATATATAATATAATTTGACATCTCCAAATATTTTGTCCAAGTTCCGCCAATATATATATATATATATATATGAATATGTTATTCTTGAATAAAATAAAAAAATAAAGAACATTTTATTAAAAGTATAAGAAGTCTTTTTTTGCTAAAAATACTAGAGATAAAATTAGAGAAAATGTGATTGTTAACTTTATTATATTTTAAAATATTTATGTATAATCTCATTTTATTTTCTTTCGACCAAGAACTATAAAATCTCATAATCCACTCTGACCAGTGACGAGTAATAAGAGATTCCAAAGAACATTAGACAAGTGCTTAGTAATCACATTTGTAATTTCAATCTTTTATATATATATATATATATATATATATATATATATATATATATATATATATATATATATATATATATATAGGTTTCGCAACTGAAATTTAGAAAATAAAATATATAAAGAATAATTTATTGCTAAATCAATGATTCACATTAGAAAACTTATTAAAGAAAAATAAGAGGATAAAGAACACAAGAGTTTCAAAACCCTTACAACACCATCAACCTTAACAAAATATCTACCGTTACGATATGACTACTTTCTTCTAGATAAAACAAAACATTACTTTCCCATCTCCATAAAGTATCTTTTTGTTGTTCCTTAATATCAAAGATTGTTCCAGCATATCAATGATTAACACTTGTCACCCATTACACCATCACTTGATTCTTTAGACTGTTATGAAATTAACATTCTCATCTTTATTTTTCTTCTTTTATTATATATGGGTTATCAAAACTAAATTTCCTGTCTTTTAGGGTTTTCCTCAGATCTTACTAGATCTGCACATTTGGCTCAGTTCATAGGAATCGATCCTGATCCACATGGATGAAAGTAAAAAAAAAAAAAAAAAATCACAAAATTAAAAGAAAAAATTACAAATGAAAAAATTCACAAAATCAAAATAGCAACAAAATTTCCATAAATTAGAGTCAGATGGATCAGATGGATCGTTCTGTGTAAACCGATCTCAAGTTAAGGTAAATAAAGTTGAATTTAATCCAAGTAGGTAAGTAAATTTGATTTAGGTCAAATTGTGTCTAGATCAAACCAAAATTAATAAAATCCACATCGAGTTGAATCCAGTTTACATGGGACATATCGAGTAAAGTCTATATCTAGAAAAATCGAGTTAGACCCACAAGAGTAAGATCATCTTATTCTTCGATGGGTGATTATATTTTGACAAACAAAATTTTAACAAAATTTAACAAACTACTTTTTTAGGCAAAACAATACTAATTTATTACTTTAATTTTATTAAAAATAAAAAATTAATCTATTTAATTTTATTTATATAAACTTTATTAAATTTATCAAAAAAAATTTGTCAAACAAATAATTTTCCTTCTTCGGTTGAACTTGTCATATCCTTAGGATTGAAGGGCAGTGTTCCGCATTTCTCATGTTTTGTTACTCATTTCAGCAATACATCTCACTGCACTGCTTGTTAGTTTGATTTAGTTACGCTGAAGGAAGCAGCAATTCAAAGGAAACACCATAGATAAAGGAATTGTACCACTGCTTTGAACTTAACTTTCTTTTATTTTATCCTTGTATTTTCTATAAATCACCCACTAGTATTAATTTTACTTTAATTAGTGTTGCAGCATATACAATGAGGAATCGTTAAATGGGAATTAAGCTTATGAGATTCATTGAGATGCTATGGATGAATTAATTACATGGGAATGGATGGTATAAGGAAGATAGTAGTCACTAATCCATGGTGGAAGCTGCCTCTGGAAGTTTGAATGTGGGAGGCTTATCAACACCCCTTCTTGAGTATTCCCTCCATCTTCTAGCAGCAGCTGCAGCCCTCTTTGCTCTTTCTTTCATTTCCTCCTCTGCATAATGGTTAACATTTTCAACACTGTAACTGTCATGAACACTATATAACCTTCACATAATAGTACTCAGAAATTTAATTTAATTTGAATCCACTAATAATGTATATGTTTCTTCACCTGTCATCAAATCATAGATTTCCAGTGTTAAAAATGTTTCATTTTTTATTAACTGCTTTAATGTTTCATCTAGAAAGTTTTCTGATTGATTGACAGTGTGATGTTGGTAATAGCTACAAGCTAGTAAGATTAGAAGCTGCAAATTTTCATCCACTAATAAGGATTTGCTGAAATAAAGTTCTGAATGCATTGGCAGATAAGAACTGTATATAATCTCCAATAATATTTGCAGAAACCTTTTTGAAATTTCACGTCCAGTACCTGAACTTAAGTCTTTTTGTTTACCCCAAAGATTGTTCCAGAACATATCTGCTTTCTCAGAACCTTTCTCCTTCATCATTCTCAATTTTGCTTGTTCCTGCAAAAGCACTCATAATGCTTTATGATGTGAAACTAACAAAGAATCACAACTTTTTCTACCCAAGAGAGAGATATTGCAGATGGTGTGAAATACTTTTGTCAAATGGCACTTTCTATCTTTCAAGAAATAGATGAATGTCAGTAAAATTTCTTAAGAGACCAAACTAATGTCAACAAATTTTTCAGTGATCTTTAATTCTTAATACCACAAGAACCTACATTTTTCAGAAGATAGTTAGACAAAACAATGATAATTTGCAAATAACAGCATGCAAATAAGTGATTCCCCACTAAACTATGAAAAGAAGGTGATTGAGAGTGAGTTCTTACCAGGACTTTTGCCTGCCTCTTTTCCCATCGCGAACTTGCCTAGTATGGTTAAATTGTGTTAGAGGAAAAAGTACACAAATAGTACATTACATATATGCTAGAAAACTACAATCTTAAGCATAGTGATTAAAAGATTTTCAACAATAATACTGCTACCATGAAATATTGTGAAAAAAATGCTTTCGTCTGCCATGCTTTCAAGACCTTTTAACCATTGTTTCAGAAGTCAGAAAGTCTCCGCCATAATGTAGCTAAAAATTTGGAAAGAAAAAAATCTCTGAACATTTAAATAACCCAGTAGAGTTATTCTCACCATTCTGAAAACATCATTTGATGCTGATCCCATTCCTGAAAGCATCAGGGCAACCTGTTCATATTTCTCTGCTCAGTAGATGTATTAATGGTATACAAAAAGCTTAACCACAACATGAACAATTTTGTTTTACCCCATTGGTTATCTAAAAGATTGAACTTTCAGTTTACAGAAAGAGCATTATCATTACATTACTATGAGGGACAAACTGCATGCATTTTTAAAAAAAAAATTACATTAGGTAAATTGAGGCTTACGAAAATTGATCAGAAACAATCAAGAAATATTAAGGTTTGAAAACTTAAAATCATATGCTGCTTGGTTAAACTGTTTCTGTTATATCAGTAGCCATCTGATAGAAGAAAAATAAGAAGTGACCACAGAATATTAAGAACAGAGACTACAAGGACAAAAGGATCCAGAAGAAGCAAACTTTGTAAATTTTCCCTTACATTGACTCTTTCTACACGGCGCATTTCGTCTTCAAGCAATGATAGTTGTGCGGCTGATGTCCAATGAATGCAGTCAACAGGGCTAAAACACAAAAAAGTTATTGTTAAATTATTATCTGAAATCTCCTTTAGCCTAGTAAGTTCAAAAGCAGTGCTTTTTTCATACCAATGATCTGAAAACTCAAGTACCCCATGACAACAGTAGAGATTTAAAAGGTTAAATATGTTTTTAGTCCTTAAACTTTGACGCAAATCTGGAATCCGTTCCGGTCTGAACTATTATACATTTTAGTCTCCAAACTTTAAAAATGAATTGATATAGTTCTTTTAACCCAATTTTTAAATTTTTTTAGGCATGTAAAATATGTTTCCCAAATAACATTATGGTGTGGGAATGTGTCAAATAATATAAACAACTCAAATACTAGCATGAAACACGTCTAACTTGTCAAAAACATTTAACCTAATTGGATTAAAAAGACTATATCCATTCATTTTTCATATTTGAAGATCAAAATTTATCAAAGTTTAAGGGACGAATTCTAATTTTACAATAACCTTCAAGGATTAAAAACATATTTAACTAAAATATCAAATGCATTGAAACAACATTAAAGAGAAGAAGATGGTTTAAATAACATCTAAAGTGTTCAAAATTAATGATGTTAATGGAAACTAGGGACACAAAAAGTGAGTGATATGAGCAAATAATGCTTATGGATTATACCAACTATCAATAGCCTGTTGAACTAAGTCAGGTTTCCCGCATTGGCTGTACACTCTGGCTCTTCCAAACTCTTCCTCTATTCCAAACACATCACAGGCTACATTGGCACAATTTTTGCATCCTGTCAAGGATTTCAAGTACAATTACACAACATGCCTTGGAATTGTTCTAGTCGAGGATCAAACAAACACAATGAAGCAACATCTAGGCCTATCAAGACATGAAGCATTGCAAATTTTAGATATCAGTATTGTCTCTTTGGCTTTACCAACTCCTGGTAGATTAAGAACAGTTTCATATGCATAACAATATGAACATATAAGATAACATTATAGTTTCTAGAAAGTGAGACAGTACCTATGCAGCTGAATTCATCAACAAAAACATGATCCTTCGGACTAGACTCGTCCCGAAAAGGGTTAATGGAAGTCAAAGAATACCCATGAATTTCATCATAAATCATGCGCTGAATGGGATCACTAAGCACCTGCACTGAAATTATCAGTTTACTATATACAGAAACAAAAAACTTGAATAACAATTTTCACAAGATTTAAACTTTCTAATATTCAAATCAAAAACCCACCCCATACACTTCATTGATGAACGTGCAGAAGTTGGTTGTCTCAGGATCATTGCCACTCAAATCTGGGTGGCAAGCTTTCATGCAATTGTAATAGGCCTTCTTGATCTGTGCAGGAGTGGCATCTGGAAGCTGGTGAAATGGAACAAACAACAAAACAGTTGAGTCTAATTTTGATGCATTATCAATAAATTTTTTACTCTATCAACTAATAACAAATCATAAAACTCATAAAAATAATATTTTTATTCATTTCACTGTGTAAGAATACTTTGAGCAGAATGAAACAGGAAAGAATAAAGTGTGATACATTACCAGACCCAGAACTGCATAGTAATCATCTGCAACAGTGTCACTTGTTGAAAACGATTTTTCCTCAGCAGCAACTCTTACCCTGCCACACCCTCTTCGTTTGCCATTGTGTTTCACAGAGTTCATGTGGTTTGCAGTTTTTGGCAGCAACCTCCATGAGCTTCTGGAACAAAATTTCTGTGATGGGTTATGCAGTTTGAGAGGTTCTGTGTACACTGGAGAGAGTAACTTGGCCATTCAAAAGACCAAGAAGAGAAACTTCTCCAGATGAAATTTGAATTGAAGAGTTGAAACTAGAAATCAAATGACATAAAAAGATAAATTAAATTAATAAATTGTTGATATTTTTTTTTGGCTGATAATTGGAGATTTTTAGTTCTAATTTTTAAGGAGGAAGAAATTTGGGTCGAGAATATCAGAAGCTGTGTTGCTGACGTGGCTGTGTGACGACCAATGACATCCACAGAATTTGGACGAACCTAATATGAATCTAAGAGAGTGAGAAAACTAAATCCAAGTTGGTTTTACATGAGAATGGCACGTGTCACCATGTGCAATCATGTGGCATCGTGTTCCACACCTGCTTATAGAAAAAATCGATGCCACGGATATATTTTGTTTTGATTGTTTTAAAATTTTACTAGCATTTATCCATGCAACGAATCAAAATATATTTTATGAGAATATATTTTATTATATATAAAATAAAAAAATTTATGTGATGTTTATTTAAAATAATAATAATTATTAAAATAGTGAATAATAAAAAATTATGTTAACTTTATTTATAATAATATAAATTGTTTTTAAGTATTATGATTTAATATAAATAAATATGTTAAGTTTAGAACCACTTGAATAATTAAAATATATTTGTGTTCTAAACAGTGTTTACTAACACAAAAAAAACCTTTTAACGTCTGATTCTGATGTCGTATAAGGTGACGTCAAAATTAATGTCTGAGCAAATATCCAACGTTAAGTAACGTCGGTGGTGTGCTAACTAGACATTAAGTGACGTCGGAGATGGATGATGGAGACGTTAAATTTCGCACATTTGAGAGTGATGCAGGGTCGACGTTATGTGATGTCGGGGTGTGCAGGAGCATATGTTAAAATTGTCCATTTATTTATAAAAATGCCACCGATCATTTTTTATGTTGGTGTTCTTTTGAGCAGATGTTAAAGAGGTGACGTTAAAGGTGTTGTTAGTGATTATTTGTAATAATGATTATGTTTTTAGAATATAAACAAATAATTGTAATGATTCAATTTTTTTTCAATTTTTTTCAGTAGAAAATAAAAAAGAAATTTAAATTGTCTCTTAATAGATGATATGCATATTTTTTGAAGTTGTTATTGACATTTATAATTTAAAATCTTTCCATTTAATGAATTTTGTTTTGGTGGATCAATTAGAACAACTTATAATAATATGAAATAATTTGTAAAATTTTGTTTCTACTATAGAAACATTTATATATAGATGTGTATAATGAACTATGAATAAATATAAATTCAACTTTAGAAAGTGATTTATTTTTCGCTCTTATTTATTGTCACTAAAAAAATATAAATATGTGGGAAATTATTTTCTATGAAGTTTAAATGATAATCCTAAATCAAATCAATTTTTATTATACAATATTTTATTTTCAATATTTTTACTTGTAATTATAATAGCAGTTGCTCAAATCATTTACTTGCAACTTTATTTTATTACAACTATCAATTAGATATCATTTGTCTAATTGGGTATTTTTTAAAAGTATTGTAGGTATACTTTCAATTTAACCTAAATATTTATTGTCATTCAAAAAGTTCAATATCAACTATTCGGCTTGAATTTTGTGATCTTCATCTGATTGACGATGTGTGTTTCGATTTCAATTGTTTCCATTACCCTGTTAACCACGAGGAGTTCTTGCATCTGCTCACATCAATAAATTGATGATCATCGCAAAAAGAGAAAAGCATACACAGAACATACAAACAAGCAGAAAAGGTAAGCTAGCATAGAAAAACTTTTTATCATACAATTCATACATTTTCATAGTTAAAGATACATACATCAACCAATCATGTGATGACTCGCAAACAATACACTAAGACTCAAGACACGACTTATCCGGATACATATAATTAGTCGGATTTATCGGATGCTTGCACATGTGGTGGCCTTTACTGCTCTACCGAGCTAATTGTCAAAGGGTCTCATCCTACCACTCACAAGGTTAGCCTTAAAGTGTCACAGGCCTCCTGCTACTCTCACCACTTGAGTTAGTACACTCTACGTGAGATTAACTGACTCTTTAGAATCTCATGATGCAATCCTTACCTTGAATCCTTACTAAATTATATAATGAGGCACCACCACGAACTTCGTGGAATTACATCCTAAGTATGAGGCATCACCATGAGCTTCCACTAACAGGGGTCATGGAATTACATCCTGACCAATGAGGCACCACCACGCAACCATCGTGGAATTACGTCCTGACCACTGGGGCACTACCATGAGATCTCACATAGAGATTCATGAAATTACGTCCCGACCAATGAAGATACTACTAATTAAATCAAATAGGATCTCCCCCATGGAATCTCCTATATTCTCACACAAGCATTTGAAGACAAATTGTTAAAATTATACAACATATTTCTCTCTTGGAAAATAACTAATTCTTATAATTTTTTTATCCAATCCAACTTAACAACACATTATGCAAACGATTTGAGATTTTAGAAATAAAACTACAGCTTGTGTAAAACTCCAAAAATTTTGTATTTATATTCAAATTAAATATGATTGAATCAAGAGCCAAATGAAACAAGAACAACTTAATTGAATAACCATAAAGAAAGTTATGCACCAAACAAGCAACAAAGGTCAATGTTGTCAATAACCAAACTATAGTGATCTTACAATACAAACTTCTCTCACTACAGAGCTCCGATTCAAGATCGGACCGGTCTAAGTCAATAACTATGTGTTACGGATCCGATTTTAAAATATCAGCTCGATCCAACGGTTAACGAAGTAGGAATCTTCATTTTACAAAACGTATGTTGTGTTGTCAACAACCAAACTACAGTGACCTTGCGATAAAATCTGCTCTCACTATAGAGCTCCGATTCAAGATCAGACCGGTCAAAGTCAAGAATTATGTGTTAAGGATCAGCTGTTAAAATTTCAGCTCAATCCAACGGTTAACGAAGTATGAACCTTCATTTTACGTAAAGTTTGCAGTGAAGAAAAAAAAGTAGCGTCACATCAATCAAACATACTCATTCCAGAACGAAAATAAATACATTGTATTTCAAATAAAGAGGAGTTCTAGCTTCCCTTACCTGGAGTGAGCTAACATAAGACTTCGACACCAAACAATGGAATACAATAGCTCTAGGGGCAGATTCAAGAAGTGGGCAGAAAAAATGGTTGAGCTAACTTGAAAAGTGCCAAAGTCCAAACTCAGTCTGACCTATTGATCCATTTTTAAATAAAAATGAAAATAAAAAATAATTTAAGAATAGTTTTATTATATTTTATTTTTTAAATGTGTAAATCTATAATAATACTATAATTTAAATCATTAACACTTACAAACTAAAGTTAAATTATTAGTTATAATAGAGTAATTTAACATGTAAATGTAATAAGTATTTCAATTTATCTAATTAAAACATTAACAAATTAATTAAAAAATTTAAAAAAAAATTTATACAATTAAATATGTTTTAATATTAATTTATATATACATATAAGCAGTTTTCAAATTAAAAAAATTTAAAAATTTGAAAATAAATTAAAAAAATTAAAAGTAAAATGTAACGGACTAATTTGATCGACTTGTTAGCCCGTCCTCTGCAGAACGAATTATGATTATCTATCTGTTTCTGTTTCAGGTGTCCGCATTGTACAACTGGAGAAGAGGGACCGGTAGCAATTCCACACAAACCTTCCTTGGCATCTATATCTCTCTTCATCCTTATGTACCCTTTCTCACCCCATTCAGTTCCCCATGAATTCTTCACCAGCCAATACTTAGTACCATCACCACCTTTTCCATAACCAACCACTGTAACTGAATGATCAATTTCAGTTCCACACTCTCCTGTAAATATCCCACCTGAATAAAACTGGAAAGCAGATCCTCCACCTTCAATAGAAACTGACACTGGTTGATGTGCCACCGCTTTCAGCAGTGCTTTTTCACTGTTTGCTGGAACTGCCTCGTAACCTTTGATCTTAGCTACACCATCACTTTCCTTCTTAACCTTACAATTCTTGTTCACCCCTTTGTAGGGGTAGTTTGTTTCACTTGCTATTCCTCCTTTCTTTGCAAGAAATTCAAAGGCATCTTCCACATAACCACCGTTGCATCCGTCGCTGCCACCTCTCACACAATCTACCAGTTCTTGTTCTGACAGCGACACCAATTCACCTTTCGTTATATGATGGAGACCCTCGATTGTAGCCACAGCTGAAAAGGCCCAACAACTTCCTGTTTGCACAAAAAAAAAACCGAGTTCATGTATATCAAACATTATTTAATGGAATATAAATGGAACTAATGGAAAACAGAATCTTACGACATGTGCCTTGGTCCTTGATTGGAGTAACAGCACCTCTTTCCCTCCAGTCCACGCTAGCAGGAATCTCAGTGACAGTGTCATACATAAACGATGTTTCTGTTTCTTTTGCTGTCCACACGCTACGTTCCTTCTTCTGACCATTAATCAGTAAAGCCTTAAACTCATGATTATGGAGGTCAGCAAACCGGTTAATGCTGAGATTGAAAGGTTTGTCCCCAGCAGCATTGAAGGAGTCGATGAACTGCAAATTGTTGTTGAATATTTGGAACCGTTTTTCCCTCTCAGCAGCATCCTTGTACACCTTACCATGTTGTGCCATCCACTTTTCATGTCTCTCCGATAAGAAGGCCTCAGGCAACCTGCGAGACACTGCATGGCATGTCCACAAAGTGAAAACAAGCAACAAAACTAAAATATTGCTGTTTTGGCAAGATGAAGTCATCATGTAGTCAGAAAATTGGGTTTAGAGTAGGGTTGTTGAAGTATTGTTTGTTACATACACAAAAAGGGATTGGTTAAGTTTGGAGCAAAGGCTGTTGCAACTAGAAGTAATTTATACTGGCGAGGGTCTCTAAACACCTAAACTCGGTTGGGAATTTTATAGCTTTTGGAAATATGAAAAGTATGAGCTACAGTAGAGATATAAAAGATATATTTTATCGAGGTACGTATTTGATTGATATATTTTATATATAACTATATATATATAGATATAGATATACAACAGAATGTAATATCTAATATAAAATATTTATAATATCTTAATATTAATCTAAATCTATAATATCGATCTTAATCTAAATTAAAAATAATAACACATTTATAAGACTGAAAGATAATTTTGAAATTGAAATATTTCTTAACAATTATTTTTAATAGAAAGGATAATTTTAAGAATAATTTAAGAGTGAGTCAAAGTCTCACGGATAAAAATCACAAATTTAAATACTATATAAAATAAAAAATTCTATTATGTAAAATAAAACTCATTTATCTTCTAATTGTTTAAAAATGTTCAATTTTTAAAATTATTTTAATTTAGTTCATTTATTGAAAATTTTGATTTAATTTAGTCCTCTTACTTCTTAAAATAATCAAATTTTACACTCTTCAATTTAAAATCAAATTAGTAATTAAGCTTGGTTATAATTTATATATAAATGTTAAAATAATATTTTTATAATTTATACATCAAATCACTCACTAAGTACTTAAATTATTTTATTTTTAACATTTCATCTAAATACTCAAATTTTTTACATTTAAGTGAAGTGATTTGATATATAAATTCTAATTTTTTTAACATGTATATATAAGTTGTAATATTAAACTTAATTATTAATTCAGTCTCAAATTGGAGAAGACAATATTATATCATCTTAAAAGATATAGGGATTAATTGAACCAAAAAATAATAAGGGGACCAAAACGAACTAAACCAATAAATTAGATGACTAAATAAGTAATTAAGCCTATTTTATTTTCTCTCCCATCTAACTTTTACTTCTTTCTTTTTCTATATTTTACTCATATAATTTATTCTTTCTTTTGTAACTGAAGTTCAAATTATAATTTTTATATAAATTAATTCATCACTCATCAATACCAAATTTTCAAATTTTGGTAACATAAATCTTCTCTAAGAAAGATCATCCAACTCTCTTGCATAGTTGAGATCATAGCGAATGTAAAGTCCCATTTTAATAGATAAATCTATTTAAATAAAACATTACATAAATTAAATATCAAAAGGACACGAGGCTTAAGGTATAATGATCTTACAGTCATCCGAACCTACCGAAAAGAAAACTAAGATACACCGCGAATTCAATAATAAAATAGAAAGTAAAAGTCTGACAATTGACCAACACCTAGGCAACAGTGCCTACATGTGCTACTTGAAGGAATAAGATCCAACCACAAGCCGAGCTGCACAACGGAAATTCCATCACCCTGATGAACACAACGGGTTCCCACAACTGCTCACATAAATAAATTGATGATCATTGCAAAAGGAGAAAACCACACACAGAACACACAAACAAGCAGAAAGGGTAAGCTAGAGTAAAAAGATTTTTAGCATGCAATTGAACGATACAATTAAAAAGTTAAGCTTACATAAATCCACCAAGCATATAGTGACCGACAAGCAATACACTAAGACTTAAGACACGATTATCCGGGTACATATAATCAGTCGGATTCACTGGATGCTTGCACTTGTGGTGGCCTCTACTGCTCTACAGAGCCAATTGCCAATGGGTTTCACCCTACCACTCATAAGGTTAGCCTTCAAACGTCTAAGGCCATTATCCTGCCAGAGACTAGGGCTTCCTACTACTCTCACCACTTGAGTCAGTACGCTCTACGTGAGACTAACTGACTCTTTAGAGTGTCAAGATGTAGTCCTTACTTGAATCCATACTAAATTATATAATGAGGCACTACCAGAAACTTCGTGGAATTACGTCCTAAGCATGAGACACCACCATGAGCTCCCACTAATAGGGGTCATGGAATTACGTCCTAACCATGAGGCACCACCGCGCAACCATCGTGGAATTACATCCTAACCAATGAGGGACCACTATAAGATCTCACCTAGAGATTTATGAAATTACTTCTTGACCAATGAGGCACCACCATGAAACCTTCGTGGAATTACGTCCTGACCATACCAAAAATCATGTCTCACCAACCAAGTATGAAATGATCATGCATACTAATCTCATTCCAATATATTATCAACCATCCAACCATATTTCATACGTATATCATGCCAAACTCATCAATTCCAGCTCCATTGCGTCTTATAAAATACTTATCATGCATCACACTCAACCACTTAAAATAGCCAACCAAACCAAGCATTTGAAACACACTTATCAAGTCACCACTATCAACCTCGCTCGGGCTAAGGAACTCTCGCTTAGGCGAGGAAAACCCCTCGCTCAAGCTGCCATATCTTGCCTGGGCGAGATTGCACACAGTGGGCACGTTGAGGTCTTGCTCAAGCTAGCTCCTCTCGCTCAGGCGAGTGGCCTTCGCTTAGGCGAGCCTTCAAAATAGAGAGGGGGTGAGTTGTTGCTGTACTCGCTCAAGCGAGAGCTCCTGGCTTAAACGAGAGCTTTCGTTTTGAGCGACCAACCCGCTCGCCTGGGTGAGTTCAGTAGAGCTCACTACTCTCCCTCGTGTAGAAACAAATTCACATCATCATAGCAGTACAATCAACATATTTTTCATTCAATCAACATCATATATCAAGCACCCAGTACGGAAAATCAACCAAACAGGCATAAGAACTTGAAAACAACAAAAAACCTAGCTTCCCTTACCTTGATAGATGATAGCTAACAACGGAAACACTCTATAGAGGAACACCACAGCTCCAGGAACAATTTAGCGAGTTGAAAAAATACTAACACTAGAACAAAGCTAGGTAACTACGATGAACTCTAGTTGGAACCACGAAAGACAGCTGGAGAAGAAAGAGTATGAGCTGCAGAACAACTTATGTGGAGCAGAAAATGAGGTTAAGCTAACTTGAATATGAATGAGCTTCAAACCCTAGCAGAACACTAGTTGAGGGAAAAGGAGAGGATTAAGGTGGTTGTTTTTGGTAAAAAGAGTAGAATGAAAAGCCAAAAGACTGAAAGGGAGCCTTTGGGGACACCCTATGGACTGGCCCTTAGGCCCAACAGATGGGATTAAACCCTAAAACATTAGGGTTAAAAGTGGGTCTTATAGCGAAAACAAACACAGCACACCACATAGTATCTTTGTATTCATATATCTTGTGACAACAAATACATTTTGAAAGAAAAATATAGGGTTAATTACGATGATTTTTGCTTAAAACAGCAGGGAAACGTGGTGTTTGTGGATTAATCATGTGTCAATAGTTTACCCTATAACCCGCAATAACTTTTTCTTTTTCTCTAATAAGAAACTATAAACAAAATTTTCTATCGTTTGAAAATTTATAAATCTAATAGTTAGGTACCATCTATTTATTTATTTTAAAAGTTGTAGTGATGATATACTAATAATATTTTTGATGACTAAAATTTTGTGGTAAACTCTTAATATTTTATAATAAATTTAAATTATTAAATTATTTTGCACTTGGTATGATTTGATTATCCTGTATACACGGAGACATTTTAAACTATTTTATAGATAGCGTAAATAATTTAGTACGTGAGAATTATTATTTTTATTAGTTTTTACGTATAATAATAAAAAATATTTGAGAATTACGTTTCTAAGAAAATTTTCGCATAAAGAAGAATAAGAGTGCCGTTTGAAAATAAAAATATTAATAATTTATAATTATATATAAATATGATAATTTTTTTTGTAATTTTTTTGTGTTTTTAATTTTATCCTTTTAATAATTTTTTTAAAATTTAAATAATTATTTATTAGTGAAAATACATGTGCAAAGTATGTATGTTTTATTTTTTTACAACAAAAAATAATGAAATTATAATTATAAAAATAAATATAAGCAAAAATTATAATTATAAAAATAAATATAAGCAAGTTTTATAATTTAAGTAAATTTTTTTTTATTTAGTTAGTAGGTGAGTCCCCTTTATATACATGTATAAATAAAAAAAAATTCCCTTTGTATACAAGTATAAATAATAAAAAGAAACTATTTTTCAATTTCTTAATTTTATTAACTATTTTTTTAAATTCAAATAATTATTTACTTAAGACATATTTACTATTTTATTATTTTACTTATAATATTTTTTATTTTAGTGAGTAAAATTTATTTTATTTCTATAACTATATCTATGAATATTTACATTTTTTATTTAATTTTACCCTTTTAATTATTTTTTTAAAACTTAAATAATTTTAAAATTTTTAAAAGATCATGCACACATACAAGTGTTTATAATAATAATAATAATAATAATAATAATAATAATAATAATAATAATAATAATAATAATAATAATAATAATAATAATATAAATTCTAAACTCAGATAGCATTATGACGAAAATGTTATATATGGACTCTAAATTTATAATTATATATAAACTAAATTTATAATTTTATATGAAGAAGATTGATACTTCTATATTCATTATAATATATTAGTAATATAGTTATTAAAAATATTATATGTAACTTTACGACTTATTTGTAATTTTGTTGAATTAACATATAAGATTAATTTACTAATGTCGTTACATATTTCAACACATATTTCTTACACATATCTTAACCGTGATATTTAATACGTATTAAATTTTGGAAAAATTCATAGTTAATTATAATATTAAATAAATTATTATTTAATAATTAATGTATTTTTTATTTTATTTAAAAGATAAAGATATTAATAAGTATTATTTAAATTTATAATATTTTATTTGACGTCCACTAATAAAAAATTAAAAAAATAATAAAATAATTATATTTTAATGTTAATAAAAATTATAATATAATTAAACGTAAAAACATTTAAATTAATAAAAAATAGTATTAAAATCTAAAAATTTAAAAAAATGAATTAAATAATAAAATAATTATATTTTAATGTAGCTAAAAAATTTAAAGAAATTATTTATTCTTTTTTACAAAATTTAAACATCGTAGCCTTCGATTTTTTAAATCTTCACGTAATTTTAAAAGGTCTTTTTTCTTTATAAAAATTATTATATGAATTTATAACATAATTAATTAATAGTTAATAATTATAACTTTCAATATAAAAATAATAAAATCAATAATAATTAGATATACCTTAATCTGAAGTTTTATGATTTTGCAAAGATAAATTCTTTCTTAAAATGGATGTCCACGTAATTGAATTTCCGTGTCATTTATACATAAAGTTGTTGCTAATAAATTTATTTAAAGTATAAATAATTGAGTAGATTTATATTATTTAAGTAAAAAATATAATTTATTGATTTTTAAGAAAATACATAAAAGTAACTATTTATTAATGACACATAAAAAGTATGTAATATTTAATAAAAAGATTGAATAAATAATAACATCATAAATGTAGATATTTTATTTTTCTCAGTTTGTTATTATAGTGACTATGATATGAGATATTGAAGTCTTTTTTATCGTTTTAATGAAAAACAATGAATATTTGCATTGTTTTATGTAAATTTAAGCAATTATACAAAAAAAAATCTGCATATAATACTTATTTATCTTTTGAGAAAGTAACTTTTATTAAATTTTAAAATGTAATCTTATCTATATTGTTATTATGGAGACCCGCTTAATATAATAGTTATAAATAATGAAACTATAATGAAAAATGTGATCTATATGAATAAACAATGGAATTGTCATTATGTTATATAAAATCATTATACAAAGAAAATATATACATAGCCATTTGTGTTGTGTCTATATAAGTGTGAGACACCCTTATATATAAAATTTTCCAAGAGATTCAACCACAAATTTGTGTTGCATCGACATGAGTAGTCGAGATGCTATTACTACAAAATGAATTTTTCGTGATGGTTAAAACAATGGTATAATTGGTATAATTACTGATTTGGTACTCCAATTTTTTTGGTTAAGTTCAATTTGGTTTCCATATTTTTGATTTGTTCAATTTAGTACCCGAATGATTTAAAATGATTCAATTTGGTTTTCTCCGTTAAGTTAGAGTTAACACAATGTTCGTACAGGACACGTGTCAAGCCATGAAATTTTTAATTTTTTAATTTTTTTTTTAAAAAATTTATTTTTTTTTTAAAAAATTTATTTTTTTTTTCAAAAAATTTATTTTTTTTTTCAAAAAATTTTAAAAACTTCTACGTGTCAGTTTACAATCGTGTCATGTGGTAGCTTACAATCATGACACGTGGCAGTGGTAATAGTTGTTTTCAATTTAGTTTTCTATTTAAATTTTTGGTTCAATTTAGTACCCTAATTCTTTAAAACGATCCAATTTTGCCCTTTCCAATTTGAGATCAAATAAGTAACTAAGTTTAATTATAACTTATATATACATGTTAAAATAATTGTTTTGAATTTATACATCAAATCACTACACCTAAATATTCAAATTATTTTCTTTTTTACAAGTGTAAAAAATTACAAAGGTAAAAAATGTAAAAAAATAAATTTATTTAAGTATTTAAGTTAAATGATTTGATGTATATATTAAAAAAGGTTATTGTAACATGTATATATAAGTTGTAAATAAGCTTATTTACTAATTTGGTCTCAAATTGGAGAAGACGAAATTGAATCATTTTAAAGAATTGAGGTACTAAATTGAACAAAAAATTTAAATAGATGACTAAATTGAAAACAACTATTATCATTGCCACGTGTCATGATTGTAAGCTACCACATGACACGACGGTAAACTGACACATGACAGTTTATAAATTTTTACAAAAGAAATTAAAAATTCCACGGCTTGACACGTGTCCTGTATGGACACGGTGTTAACTCTAACTTAACGGAGATGACCAAATTGAATTTTTTAGATAATTGGGGTACTAAATTGAAGAAACCAAAAGTATGGGGACCAAATTGAACTTAACCAAAAAATTGGGGTACCAAATCAGTAATTATACCTAAAACAATCATACAATAATGATTTTTGAATCCTTGGAGATATAACTGTTGTTAAAAGTTTGATTAAACAACGATGATTAAATGACAATCGTTAAAAGATTACAAGTCACGATACTTTGGTCTTGTCTGTCATTAAAACGTGAAAAAAAGAGTTAAGTTTTGCTAGCTAAAACATATGGCAATGATTCTACGATAAACCATTGTTAAAAGTCGATCAGAAAAAGAAAAAATGCAATATATCATGAAAATTCACTTTATAACTGTCGTAAAAAGTATGAAACAACGATGGTTCATGTTTTAATCGTTGTTAAAAATGATATTTCTTAAATTGAAAGATTATTTTTTTAGAGCTACAACCTTGCATAAATTTTCAAATACATATTCTTTTTTCAATTATTTAGGACAATTCAATAAATTATAAGCAAAGCTTAATAAACATATATAAATTTTAAACAAAGATTAATGAACATAGTTTTAAATAAAGATTAATAAACATAGTTCTAAACAAAGCTTCATAAACATATACAAGTTCTACCAAGTAATTGTCCACTACACTAAATTGTTATATCTATCAATAAAATACTTAACCCATCTTTTTTGAGTGTAAGCTAATGCATTTGAGTCCAACAGTGTCATAAAAAATATACAAAATGGAATTGAAGTTAAGATTAGTCAATGTGTAAGTAATCACTAACAAGGGATTATTTAGCGGAGGTTAATATAACTTTAGCATTGGATTTACCTAACTAAGGTTTTAAACTTCTGTTAAATTCCTAAGGTTTAGTGTTAAACCTCCATAAAATAATACAGGTTTTCGAAACCCTCGTTAATTATAAAGGTTTAACTTTAAACCTCCAAAAGATAGTGTAGGTTTTTAAAACCTCCATTAAATTACAAAGGTTTAATGTTAAACCTCTAAAAAGTAGTTTAGGTTTTTAAAACCTTTGTTAAATTACAAAGGTTTAGTTTTAAACCTCCAAAAAATAGTTTAGTTTTAAACCTCCAAAAATACTACACTAAATTATAACCTCCAAAAAGCCTCCATAATTAATTCATGTGGATTTTGTTATATAAAATTATCCTAAAGTAATTATACTTATAATAATTTACTTTTTAATGGTTAAATTAACTATTGTTATCAAATTACAGAAAAAGGTGTTTTATATTTATCATATTTTTTATTTAAAAAATATGAAAGTAATTTTATAATAAATTAAAATAATTCGCAACAAACTAGAGATCCCTTTTTTCAAATTATAAGACATTCTTCCTCTCACAACGTTATTCTTTTTTCTTCTTCAACTACTTCACATGACCACGACACAATATTTTTTCGCACCTCGTAGCAACGATCTTCAATCTTCATACGCATTCTGCTTTCTCTTTTGCTCCTGGCAACATCATTCTTCTAAGTCTTTTGCTCTTGATATATATGTTTGAATTTTGATCTTAGTGGTTCACTCTCTTTTATGTTTTTGTTTGCACTTTCATTTTCTCTTCTTGCTCTGTCTCCCCTCTCATATGCTCTCTCGGTGATTCACATTATTATTGTGATTTTCATATGTTACCGAAATGGTTCTAGCATTTTATTATTGATTGCTATTTTATTTTTTACAGCTTCTAGTGTTTTGTCATTTCAGAGGTTCTACAATTTTCATAGGTAGGTTTTCTCAATTTTTCTTTGATTTTTGTTTCCAGTTGTGGTTTAATTGTATTTCTTTTTTGTGTAACTCTCTCGTAGACATATTCTAATCCTTTGCACAACAATCCTTGTGCTAATTTTATAGGTTAAGTTTTTTGGTATCTTCAAACAATGTAAAAGTTAATGAGAGGGGGAAGTGATGTCGTAATCTATAGTGACAGAAAGAATTGTAGTCATGTGGTGGTGAGAGTTGGAAGAGAAGGTGATATTATATATTTTAGTGCTATAACTAGAGGTGGCTAAGTGGATAGTAGGAAACTTTTGCAAATTAAAAGTTCAATACAAAATTTCTAAAATCTTGCAAAAGCACTCTGGGATGAGGATCATCATAATATTTTAGAAAGGATAATGGTTGATCTTGCCTTTATGAATAATTTTGAAAGTGGATAATTTTTCTAACCTGATGCACTTTGCTTGCTTTGGATCTTGCATTATTCAAATGATGGAGCTCCAAGGTGGGGTGGCTGGTTGAGACTCCTTAGACAAAGAAATTGGGAATGAAAACAAGTGTTTAAGGCTCTTGTAGTAGTGGAATTTGGAGTGGTGAAAGGAGACTAGACTAGAAACTAGACTAGTGGAATGTGGCTAGAGGAAATGTTGGAAACCTCTAGTTTAGGTGCTCTCAAAATAATAGAAGAGTGGAGTGATCTCAACACAAGCATTCTATTAGCAATTTCAAGAGTAAACTCTACAAAGTGCTTTAGGACTCTCTTTTATAGAAGAGAAGGTCACTAATGCACATGCACATGAATTACATTTGAAATGAGATGCAAGCTTGGAGAAGAAGTCTCTTTCTTGGCCCTTGGATGCATATGATGGGTTGGATGCGTGACAAGTGGCATGACACTCCTTTGCAAGCTAGAAGCCACTCTTTTCATGTGGCAAAGAGAGTGTCTTGCTAATGCTCTCTATTGGGCTTGGATTAGCCCAATTAAAATCTAAGGAACAAGTTTATCTAGCCTACTATTTATGAAAGCAAACCTAAACAATGGGTCCAATTTAAAAGGCTATTCTAATTCTCAATCATGCAATCTCTTCATATCTTCACATCTTCTTTGGCTCATGAAAAGAGTAATTGAAGCCCATGAGAAGTTTTTCCATTTTGAGGCAAGCCCATTTGAATCTTCTTTAGAATGCTCCTTGTTATTGGGCCTCTTGGTGGACTTTGGGCTTGAGATGCATGTGGGCCATGGATTGGGCCTTGAGCATGATTTGGGCCTAGACGTTGGCCCAAGCTATAATCCTTGTTGGGACAAAGCTCTTAAAAATTAGGTTAGTAGAGTGTAAAGATTGAATCTTAAAAGTCATATTCCTAAGTTATTCTTGCTCTAAACCATTAAACTACGCAGTGCATAATACATTTCTTTGAAGATTGAATCATTTTTCATATTACAATACGTTGGATATGACTTTTCAATTTCGCACACCAATTTGCAATGCAAGTTTCCAATCAAAAGAATATATACATTATATGCGCATTTATAAGTGTGAATGGTTTAGTAACTATGTGCATTTTTTATTTGACTGATAATCTTCAATGAAAATTACATTATATAGATTTAATGTTCTCGTGATGATTCAGTAGAGGCCCATTATCTTGTAGAACTAGTACATGTAGAAAAACACTAAAAAAATGTGCAATAATATTAAATTCAGTATGCAATTCCAAGAGAGCAGTTAGGAAATAGTTAATACTTAAGTTACTCCAAATTTGCAACGTGTGAGTGTCTTTTGTGTGCAATTTTTCTTTACAAACCCATTGACGTGTGACCTCTTTGGTTTGCCTATACTCTTTAGAGAGGATGACGAGCTTGTTCAAGCCAAAGAACATATCAAGTAACTTTTTTTTAGCTATAAAGGTTTCGACAATGGCTTAAGTCATTTTATTACACATATAGATATCCTTCTTCTGTTAAATAAGTCTGCATGTATATGTGACAATGATTAATTATGTATTTCATATTTTCATAGTGAGAGTGAGCTATGTGGGTAAATTCTATTTTACAGGTACATGAACTCTAAAATCAGACATTCTCGTACATATCTAGATCGTCGTAAGAGTTCAGAATCTAAGAGGCTAATAGAGCATACTGTATCTTCTAAAGAGGTATTAAAACCTTGTGCTTTAGGCCTTCCTACGAGTTAATAATGAAAATTTGAGATTTCCCACTCTTATGCTTGATGGAGTTAGATTCAAATTATTGATTACTCTTAGCAGATGAAATGTGATTGGGGAAAACATTGCAAGTAATTCACTATCTAAAATTAATTTATTTCTCCTCTAAAAGAATAAAGCACAGACTGTTGTACTTTAGTAGTCACGAGACGACATCATGTTTTCTTGTCACAGTGCAAGTAGTTTCTCCCAACTTTCTATTCCAGTCAACTAACATAATTTATCAAATACACCCCTATTAGCATACCCTTAATTAGACAAAGCAACATTTCCTATTAATTATAATTTACAGAGACGTAACTCTCACTGTAAAAAAATTAATTAAGTCAATTATAAAGAGACTAATTAATTGTACAAAATTGTTTACACTTCAAATTCTACCACCATCTATAGAAAAAAAATAGTATAATTGTTTTTTATTAGTAATACTTGACAAATAGATTAAGAGAAAATTAATTGTTTGGTAAACAATCACTACATGAAAGTGGAAATTTCGTATTGTTAGTAAGTCTATAGGATAATAATTAGAGGGTTGAATTCAACATATTTATGGCTATAAAAAGGTTCACAAAGATATTAGAGTTTTATATTCTCTATCATGACAGCTACAAAGCCAAATTCTACTGCTAAGGATAATATTTTTGAGTGTATTGAGATGGAAAGAAAAGCCCTTATGAAATTTAAGGAAAATCTAAATGATCCTTTTCATACACCAAAAGGCTTTTGAGTGGTGAGTTGAATGCTTCTCTTCTTGACTTGAAGCATTTGAATTATTTGGACTTAAGTCATAATGATTTTGAGGATGTTCAAGTCCCATCATTTTTAGGTTCACTTGGTAAGTTGAGGTATCTCAATTTATCCCATTCATCCTTTCCTGGAAAGTTTCCTTCTCAACTAGGAAACTTGTCTCATTTGAAGTATCTTTCTTTGTCAACACCTTCACACAATTGTTTTATTCTTATATCATTAGTTACATGTTTTTATTCTTATATCATTAGTTACAATTTATTTCTTTATTAAATATATTTTTGTTCTCATAAACAGACTATTCTTAATGGATTTGGATAAGTCTTAGATTGATTTGCCTCAAAATACACAACAAAATGATATATATGAATACATAAATGATAAATGAGTAAACAAAATAATATTAATAATTTAAAAAACTATGGTACTTTACGGAGGTTTTGAAACTTATAGTATTTTATAGGGGTTCTAAAACCCATGGTATTTTACAGAGGTTCTAAAACCCATGATATTTTATGGAGGTTTCAAAATCTATGGTAATTAACCGGGGTTTTGAACGCACAAAACTTAACTGAGATTTTAAAACCTCTGTTAAATATAAGAGGCTAAAAATCCCCTGCTATTGATGGGTGCTTCCTTGGGTTTGTTAAAACCCCGGCTAACACATTCCTCAGGGATGGTTTAACGGGGGAAATCGAAACCCTGGGTAAAGAACTTATCAGAGGTTTTAATCTTGGGTAATGTAAAAATAAACTTTTGTTCAAACTATTTTTTCTTGTAGTGAATCAATTATTTAATATGTGAGTCGCAACCGAAATCGCGACGGGACGATGAAAATAATTTAAAAGATAGAGAGGAGTCGCAACTATAGTTTATTATTGAAATATAATTTTATAATTTTTATTTTTATTTTTAAAAATATAGAGGAGTCTGTAACGTCCTAGCTGAAAATTACTTATTAAAATAAATAAGAAAATAAATAAAATAACCACTTCATTTATTAATCATCAATTTCCCAAAAACGGGGGAAAATTTAAATATTAAAGTCCAACGCGCCCATACAAATATAATAAGTCGCATCAGTACGTGTTACAATTAAAATTGTCTATAAAATTATTACATATAAAACCATAATTCATCATAATGACTAGTGTTAAATCCCTGAGATATCTCCACTCCGTCTCTAGGCATCTGTCTGCTCACCTGCATCAACATCTTCTCCCATGTAACAAGTTACATGATCATCGCCACACACACACACAGATAGGGTGAGCTCATTTAAATAAAACCAAACAATATAATATTAAATACAACATCCACAAATTTAAACCTGGGTTAGTACACTTTCCCCCTTTCTTTTACTTCTTCACTTCCAACACTTGCCTTTAGACGTCTAGCATCTCTATACCCTTTAGGTGTGATCAATGATCGATCTTTGCTGTACGAGTGTCTACTCGCCCCTCCGACTACAGGCCACCACCTGATAGTCCACACGTGGGAATAACTTTGCTACAACATCTCACCGTGACACCAAGTGGAGTTCCCCAAAACAAACCTAAGTTTGTAGTTGTTTCTAGACTACCAAATCTCTATCAGAATCCACTAAAGAGGGCAATCATCCGAAACCTCGCCGTACGAGCCACAACCCGCACACTCCACTGGACTTCCTAAACCACCAGGCTACAACCTGGAGTGGTCACGTGTTACCCCAATACAAGATGCACTCGTAACTGGGCCCCCAGCCAAAGCATCGCATCATGAACATCTCCTAAAGCGGTGTAGAAAACTTTCCTCGCGCACCATCACTGGACCAAAACCGCCTGACGCGCATCTAACGCCGCTAGGCGGAATTTAGCTCCAGACCGCCTGGCGGGCATCACACACTGCCAGGTGCCAAGCACCTGCAGAATCAACACTGTACCGTCACCGCCTAGCGGATACCATCTTGCCGCCCGATGCCTCTGACACCGTCGCCGCCTGGCGCTTCCACCCTGTGTTGCCAGGCACCAGTCTTCTTCCAGGTCTTCTGCTGCACCGATTCTGCCTAGCGGAACCAACCTTATCGCGAGGCGCGCTGTGTTAACAATAGCCACTGCCACTAATTGAAGGTTCTACCGCCTGGTGGCTCGCTCATGCCGCCAGGCGCCATACCAGTAGCGTAATGCTATTGGTTTTTGGCTCCTAAAAGCAGGTCCTAACAGACCTAGAACATACAACACTTGAAATTTTAACACAACATGATTTCCTAGTCATATTTTATAATTAGTTGACATCACACACAAATATGTATCCCATCAATCCCTTTATCTTTATGTGCACATCTTTGTCAAGGCAAAGAGTCAATACTTTCATGTCAAAACCACATTCTCTTATAAGCGCTACTTTAAAACATGTTGTAACACGCTCAAGAATACAAGTCACATACTTCAGCAGATGAATACTAAGATATCTCATACCAATTCACATACTAATGTTACAAAATCGAAAGAAGACAATTATCTCACTGCAACAAGCAATATATATATATATATATATATATATATATATATATATATATATATATATATATAATATCACACAAAACAATCTTTCACACACCAATTGATCCCATAATCGTTTCCTATTACCGCTATACTAGAATTCAGTAACACAATGGATTACATACCATAGTTATCTTACACACACCACCCTTAGTCCATAATCTTCCCCGTTTTAACCCTCTTTCATTAAAATCTCATGCCCATCACAACACAGATCACGTACATGCATAAGTAATTCTTATATGAGCAGCAATGTCTGTTTAACTACTCCCGCACACTTTATAGTCCAAAAATTACGAATGGTTCCATCACCCAAGTCTAGGTTTACTTATTTTCCATAATATTTTAATGTAAGCATATACATAACATTTCAACAAGATCATACATGGTAGCACATAGGTACTCTGCTCATAATAGCGTCATTTTCAAAAAAATAGTGCCAATCATGTACTTATATCATGCACAATTATTTTTGACTGCCAACATAAACCCAACACCCAATTTCAGATCAATATCATGCCTTCCAACATAATCATGATATACATAGTCAATCATATGCGTAAAATTCACATTCAAACATTTATCATCCCAACCACATCATAGGTACCCCAAACAGATCCAAAACAACCAAAACAACGTCACAGTGTTCGTGCCGCCTAGCGGTTCATCCTCTTCCGCCAGGCATTTCATGGAGGAAACCCAGAAAATGGGTGCAAACATATGTGTCGCCTAGCGGCTCATGAACTACCGCCAAGCGGTTTCTGGAAAAATCCAGAAACGTGAATATAACGAGAGAAAGTAGGTTCCACAGTTTTGTTATGGTTCAGATCATACATTCATATCATTGCGAAATAAAACAAGTAATGCGAACTCCCTTAACCTGGATTTCCTTGCTCAATTTGCCTAAAGGTGCTACTTCCTTCTTGTTTGCCAATCTCCTTCTTGCTCTTCTACCAATTCAGACCCAGAACCTCACCCAACACTCACAAATACTCTCCTTTCGTGCTCTATTTCTGGTATAGTCTCAGCCTTTCCAAAACCTTTCCTAATACTCAACTTTTACCTTTTAGACCGTGCTTAAATTTAGGTCAATTATGCAAAAACGGGATTCCCACTTAATTAATGGTTAATGGCCATTCATGGTCCCTTTATGGCTGTTTTTCAGCCTCCCTTAGCTGCTAGATAAGTTAGGGTTTCCTTTAACCCTTCCCATTCTAGCATTAGCAAAAAAATATAAAGTTCAATTTAAGTTTTCCCCAAGGCTAGAACTCACCACCATGCACTTGCCAAGTCAATACCAAACCATCATGCCAATCCCCGTTTCATGCCAACTAGTATAACCCAATTGCTATCTTCTTACTTACACGTACATACATATTAGTAAAAAAAATAAAATTAAATCCTACACAAAGGGCATACATAGGACTCAAACCCAAGTCCTCTCACACAATCAAAGTACTCTCAACCACTTGAGCTAGTACTTTTCCACACCAAGAAGGTTAGCATTTAATGCCATAAAGACTTCTCTTACCCGCATTTATTAAATAATTATTTATTTAATTATTTAAATTTAGTGGGTCTCACAGAGTCAACCCCATTATTCAATAAAGAAATATAATTTATAATTTTCACTTTTATTTTTAAAAATAGGAGAATTAAAAGTCTACGAAGGAGTATTTTAGTTATCAAGCAAATCCAATACTTGACATGATATTCAATTGTTCTCAAGGGACCGAGGTCTGTAATCCACAAATCAACCAAGGGTCTTGTACGTCTTCTCGGGGCCGGTCTTCTCTCGTTAGAGGGGGCTTGAGGGCGGCGCAGGAGACCTGCAAAAGACACTCCGATGCCTAAGTCAGCACTGGTGATGTCAGGGTTTCAGAGAATAATTAATGCGTAATGAATGCATGGGATAGTGTGCTATTTATACCTTTTTACTTGTGGGTCCTACCTGGGATGGGCTTTCTGGCCCAATACTCCTTTTTTAGCCATTCTTGGATCTAGTGTAAAAGGGGAGAATTTACCAAGGGGTCCTTCATGTCCTTCAGGTGTTGGCGGCGTCCGGTGCTCGGCCATGAGATGCATAAAAAAGGGGGGCTTTCTTTTGGGAGGGTGCCTTTCGTGTGGAAATCGGCTGTCGGGCTTCGGCTTGCCGGCCACGTGGTTTAACAGGGGGGTGTGGAGCTAGGTGGGGGCCGTGCTGTCCATACGGAGGGGGTCCTGTGTGGTAAGCGGCTCTGCGTGGTAGGCGGCCATCGCGCTCTCTGATGGCTGCCTGGTTCTGTGCGAAGGCGACTGTGTGGTAGGCGACCATCGTGCTCTCTGATGGCCGTCTACTTGGGTATGGTTGGGACATCAATAATTATATAAAAAAATAATATAATTTATAATTTTTATTTTTTAAAATAAGAGAATTAAAAGCCTACAAAAGATATTTCTAATTACCAAGATAAAAATAACGGAACCCCAAAGATAAGAAAAGAAAAAGGTCGTGCATATAAATTATGTTTCACGTGGATTAATCACTCAAGTAGAGACGTTCATTCACAATCAGAGTTGTTGCTACAACCAAACATTCAGCTTCAATCGATAAATATCAATCATGAATCCTAACCCAAAGTCACCTAACATCCGAACCCCAAACACATTTAGCCATATAACAGGTCAATCAATCATACACTTGATATTATAACAGAGTAATGGGGTCAAGATTCACAACCCTTTAATTTTATTATTCTCACCAAAACATGAATAACATTACCAAAAACGAACTTACCATTCAAGGCCACGAACAGAGCAAATTCGACTAAGAGGATAGTGAGGTGATCCCCCTTTGCATGTGTGCTTTGGTAATAAAAAAAAGAAGAGAAGTGCCAAATTTTTGTTTTGTGTTTGGCACTAGAGAAAGTTTGTGCTTATATAGACACCTTGGGATACTACTGGAATCCTAGTCTTTAATTATAATAAAATATATTAGGAAAGAATTGGTCACGATGAAACATATTATAGGAATCAAATTATTAAATAATATCCAAGGTATTGATTATAATTATTATCAGAAATATTATCTCTAATTATCAAAATAATATATTCTCTGATTGAAAAAATCTCAATGAGACACATCACATAAGCATAAAATCAAGATATTTATTCTAATTATTGTGAAAAATATTGCTTCTAATTACTAGAATAATATCTTCTCTGACGGAAAAAATTTCAATGAGACACATCACATAAGCATAAAATCAAGATATTTATTCTAATTATTATGAAGAATATTGCTTCTAATAATTAAAATTATACCATGCTCTAAAAATAGAGATTGTAAAATATCCTTTTCTGACATGTCATGTGAGGAGTGTAAATAGCAAATGGTGGGGGTGAAGATATGTATAAAACATCTGGACTTATGAAAAGGGGTGTGATAACAATCTGGCTTTGCATTTTCTTTTTCTTTTTTTTATGCTAAAATTAAAGTTTGAGAATTTAAAAAACTTATTTCACCTTTTTTTTCTTACCTACCATCAATTCAAAACATTTTTTATTGTATTTTAAAAAAAATGCATTTACCCGGACGAAATTGAGTGTTGACAACGTGTAATAGTGAGTTATAACATATTATTGGATCCCAATCTCTTTCAAAACCGAGTTGCACAATTTGGGCCACACTAACGGCCTTATGTTATTTATATGTCTTTGGCATGTCATCTAAGGTGTTTAACATCATCTAGATTCGCCAACATACGTTTAAACCTTAGAGTTATTGGTAGATACCAAACTGTCTTTGAAGCTAGGTCAGACTTTGTGACCTCATCAATATTCTACTTATCACCATCTTTGATCTTATAACATGATAAACCACACTTGAGACAAGTTCTTATACAAACCCTTTTCTATGTAAAATACAATCATTAAGACATGAATATTCTATACCCATAAGAAAAAGTATCTTCTTTGCCTCATAAATTCGATCAGGTAGTAAATACTTCTGGAAGCATTTCTTTCAACAATTAAAGCAATCATGTGAAGATTTCATTAGTCCATCATTTCAATGCCACAACAAAAAATCATATCAAATATGACAGTTATTTGTGGTATAAAATGATGCTTATGAACGTCATATTTTACGCGTGTGGTGGGTCCAAGTACCACTATGTATCTTGTCACCACAAAATATAATATGACAGTATTATACAAAATGCTGCATTACCTACCATTTAATGTAATTCATATTATACAAAACGCTGCATTACCTACCACAAAATATAATCTTGATCACAAATATTTTCATTCGTAATTCATATTACATGTTGAAAAAAAAAACATCTTACATCATTATAATAAATTCTCCTAAATTTCTAAGCTATGTTTTGAGATATTGACAAGTGTACCAAATTGCACAAATAATAAAGTAGAAAGTTCATATATCGTTTTCACAAGTGACTCATGTTTGTTTAGAGAAACTATTATTATTTATTAATTAAGGCTAAGAACTTTTGAAATAATGAAAATACCGAATTTTTAATCAGACAAATATAAAATTATAGAAAACAATTAAATTGATGAAATTAACGATGTTGTAAAGACTTCACTGGGGTTAGATTTCATGTTTTAATTGAATGTAAAAACATTAAACAATATACTTCCAAATTTTACTCTAGCAATTACTTCACAAGCTAACAAGCCCAAATTCTTTCGAGACAAGTCTAGAACTTACTAATAAAAACTCTAATCACTTAGATATTTTAACCAAAAGTTTGCATGATATTCAAATGTTTAAATGGACTAATTAGTTAAACTTTATGTCTATAAGCAAAATCTATTAGTTGCTCAATCCAAATCAAGGTTCTAAATTATTTTCCAATAGTTAGATACCAACAAATAGGAAATCATTAATCATGCAATTAAGAACAATAATAGAACATAAGAGTAATGGAAAAGAAGTATAGTGAAGTTACATTACATCTAACCCCAATGAATAAGGGAGTTAGTTACTTCTATATATTCTGAGCACTAGAAAAGAAACAAATGATGAAAATAATGATTATGATGAGTGTCTTCTATGTGGTATTTGGTCAGGAACCCTTATGATATAACATGGCTGCCTTCTTGGTTTTGTTATCTTCTTCCCTATATCGTAACAAGATGGACGTCTAGGTGATATTACAATAATCAAAGGCTATAAAACTACAAAATTCAAAATCAAGTATCAAACAAATAGTTGTTATATAGTTTCAAATGACAATTGTTATTTCATAGTATCAACCACAAAATAATATTTTTATAAGTGATATATTTAAAGTTTGCCAAAACACAATTAAGGAATATTTTACATAAATTTAACGATTACAACAACCATAATAATATCTCATAGAAAACCACATAATTCAATCATCGTCGTCATCCTCCTTATCATCATGTTTGTCATGATCGTCATACTCTTCGTCATCATCATCATCATCTTTTTCTTTTTCTTCTTCTTCTTGGTCGTCTGGATCTTTTTTGTCTTCTTTTTCTTCTTCATCTTTTTCTTATATTTCTGCTTCCAATTTTGCAGGATCACCATCAAAGTCATCCAATGTAGTTACACCTTCAACATAAATTATTTCATGGGCATGTGACATTTCATCAACTTGATAAGGAATATCCTCTTCCACCTTATTTGACTCAATGCGACCCCTAGGCTTAGTTGTATTGCAACACACAAAGCACTTTTGTCGATGCTCCGAAATGCTGGATATTAGACATAATAAACTTTTCTAACATTATTTGCTAGAATGAATGGATCAAATGGTCAATATCTTTTACTCATTTCAAGTTCCACAATATTATACCTAGGATATGTTTTGCACCTATTTTATAGTATTCTTTTAGCCCAATTACAATTTACATATAGAAATCATGTTCAAGGTAACAATTATATAAAGCAAATGGTATTTGCTATAATCATATATATATTAAAACAACAAAAGCAACCACGATGGATGGGAACTTCGGCCATGTCCTAGGACAAGCCAAAGGAGGAAAATGTTATGTTACACTACATAAGTGCAACATAGGACAATTTTCAAACATGGGACTTAAGTAGTAAACCTATTACTACTTAAGCTCACGCATGTAGAAGGCAAAGACAGAGGATGCACAAATAATTTGTTCATTCTAGCACACATCTAGTTAACTTGATTGCAATTTTTGTACTTATTTTGTAGTATTCTTTTAGTCTTATGATTGCAATTAACATATAGAAATCATGTTCAAGGTAGCAATTATATAAAGCAATTCGTATTTTCTATAATCATACTATAATCATATATATTAAGACAACAAAAGCAAATTAGAATGAAGGCTACATACCAAAAACACCACTAAAGTGTTGAGGTTAAGTCAAAGAAGAAGGAACTGAAAAGAAGGTAGTCAATGTACCTGCAAAATAAGAAGCCATTTGAAAAGTAGACATGAGATAGACATGAGAGTTTTATGTGTACAAGAACTTGCTTCAATTCAAAAACTGAAAAATAAGAAAAGCAAATTGTGTAGTTTTTTGGCAGGTGTATAATTGTAAGATTGAGAGAAGTGGGATGTAAGATTAAGAGGATGAATTGCATTCTTTTGAGTTGGTTTTAGTGGTTAAATCATAGTTTTAAGATTACATTTAGGTTAGAGAGCCCATTTAGGTTAGTTTTGTAAATCTAGCTTAATTTGGTGTTTTTAGCATGATTTTAATGTTAGAAATAAAATTGATCTTAAAGTAGTTTTAGGAGTAGAATTTAAGAACAAAGTTAGTTTAATCTTAGGTTGTGATTTTTGCACCAAGGTTTGTCTTGGTGTAATTTCTAAAAGGGTTTGGTTTTTATTACATTTTTAATTTTCATGTATGTGTTTAAAGAGTTCCATAACAGTGATGATAGAGGGAATTCGTTTGAACTTTCGCTTATTGGCCATAAATGCATTGAAACTTATGTAGGAAACAAGAAGAATCAAAACCAGGTAACCAAACAAGGTTTCCATTTCTATTAATTTTTATATCTTACTTTTAGTTTATTCAAATGGTTGAAAATATCTGATTAAAACAGTGAACCTATGATGTAGATTTGGTGGATATGGCGAAACATGAGATCACAAGATGATAAGAGGTTCCAATGGTTAGCTTAATTAGAATAGTAAATAATTAATGTCTTTTTTTTTTTCTAGAAAATTCAAATGGAACAAGTGCATACATGTAGAATCAAGGTTGATTAAGGAGAATTTCTAGCAAAAATGCTTAAAAGGATAACAAGCTTAGAGAGATTTGGCATAAATGCTGAAAAGTTGATCAAGAGTTGACTATTTGCATTTATGCTCCAACATGAAATCTAGTTCTTACACTTCAATGCACACATGAAAATACATTTGTGAGAGTTGGAAAAGTCTTAAAACTGTAGTGGAACTAAAAACCCTGAGTGCACATGCATAATAACATAAATAACTAAAGTGTAACTTAGGGTAGTTTACCTTGGAGTAGCTAGATTAGGTTAGATTGTGTAGATTAGTTTTGTAGTGACTTAGCTTAGTAAATAGACTCTAATGATCAATAAAAATCAAATTTAGAACTTAAAAATAAAGTGCAGTAAAAAGTTTGACTTTGGGGTTAACATTTAGATTTAAGGTTAAAATTGATGATTCAAGAGTTGGAGACCTTTAAAGAAATGAAAATGGAATTTTACAAAGTTGATTCAACATGAGGGAAGCACCAAATCAAGCAAATGCAGAATTTGAACCAGTGAAGCCAAAAACACATGTATAAAGTTGACTAAACTTTGACTTTTTTATTTGAAGCTTAAATGCAAGTGCAAGGTGATAGAGAATGTTTAAGACACTTAAAATCATGTGTTCAATGTAAAAGTTACCATTGGAATGCTTCTAACAGTGCCAACTGGACCAAAGTTACTCAATCTCAAGATTGGTAACTAGTGTAGTTAGTATAGTTATAATTAAGCATAATTGACTCTAGGTTAGTTTTATATAGGTTAGTTCTGCATATTTTTTTCTTTAGGAAAGTTTAGTTAACATTAGTTACCCATTTAGGATTAGTTTATAGCATTAAGATAGTGTTGGTCATCATCTTATTCCTAAGCAACATGGTCAAGCATGACTTATCTAGAATGACTATTAGAGATATATTTAAATAATATTTGTGCCTGATAGGATTCTTATATTCAATCTTAATTAACCTCATTTTGTTTAAAGTTGTTGTTTTCAGAAATTGTTTGAGAAGCAAACCTTCTTACAGATAGAGATAGTTAAATCACAGTTTTTCTTTGTGCACTAGTTTTTGTTTGCAACTATTTAGCATGCAGTTTTTGCATTTATTTTGTTTTTCTTTTTCCCAGCAAGGTGCTGATATCAAGTTACCACCAGGAACTTTGAACTTGTTTATGAAATGGGGAACACATACTCCTTACAAAGATTTTCTCAAATTCTCAAATTTCTTGGATTCTCTTTTTTGGAATTTTACAACAACATTGAAATCTCGACATTGATTCCTTTTATGGTTATAAAACTATCCAAACTAACTAAATTGAAATCTTTGCTGATAAATAAACAACAATTATAACATTTTTGTAGTTCTTGGTATAGACTTTAAAGGTGTTTTAGAGCCTAAGAAATCACTCAAAGTAATAAGAGGCTATAGTACTTTTTACCCATCTAATTTACCACTCTTTCCCTTTTGTCTCTTGACCATGAGACTATAGTACTAAAAGGAACATGACCATGAGACTAGTCACTCTAAAATGAACATAATGAGTGGGTGAAAATGTAAAATATGTAATAGATAACCTTGAAATAACTACAACTATTTATACAAGTCCTAACCAAAATTCTAAAATCATTACTCAAACCTTAGAAACTCCACTAGAATGGCCTAAAATTTGCAACTGTACTAAACTAAGCTAAGAAATTGTAAAGAAACTTTCCCAACAAGTTTAATATGATAAAATCTAGTTAAGAAACAGTTCAACTTACAAAAAATACCTAAAAATCCAAATATGACAACCCACAACCTAAAACTAGGGACTAGAATAGGCTAAAAATCCAAATATGAAATCTTCACTAATCTAATTATTTGAACTACTAAACCAATATCTAGACAAGTTTTGAATGCTAAAAGAAAGATAACAATCAACTCAAATTCGAAGTTAACTAGAAAATTAAAATTTGACTAGTTAAAATTTAAAACTAGCAACTAAAACTAACAACTAAAACTAACATTAGTGCTAATACTATGCTACAATTACTAGAAACTAATACCTAAACTACCGTAACAACAAGCTCTCCTTCTAAACAAAGTCTAGATGATAAAAGAGTGATATTAAGTAGGCTAACTACTATCAATAACAAGAGCTGCAAAAATTCACCTAATAGAACCTAACCATGTATTCTAAACAAGCAAAATCTAAAAACTTCATTAAATCTTAGAATTAAATTGTAATACAAGTATCTAAGCATAATTTAAATGCCAAAGGACTATAATAAATTGAACTACCTACTAAAATTCACTAGGGAATCAAAATATGCCTACATGACTAAAATTTAAAACACTAGAATTAGTAAAATTAAACTCATAAATACACTTGAGCAATGCTGAAGGAAGGAAAATTAAAGGAAATTCCAGTAAGAATTACAAGTTGGTGCAAAAAATCAAGTTAGGCTCTAACTCATAAAGGCATAGTTAACCCAAGGGTTGACTTTTCAAGTCAAAGCTTCAAATCATGTTTTAGTTGTTGTAGACCATCAATAATACTTGTTTGTATGTGTTGGAAGCTTGATCAAGAGCCAAGGAGAGAAAAACTAACAAAAATAAAGAAATTATGCACTAAATTGGATGAAAAGTTGCTAAGTTGACCACTAAATGGAACTTGTGCTGAGCTAGAGAAACATTAGAGAATGATGGAAGTCAAATCAATGAACTAGATTGCTTGCTATACAAGATTAATGAGTGGCAACATATTTGATTAGCTCATTTTAGATTAGATTATTTTCTTTTAGTAAATTCTTCTATTTTATAGAATTAGTCGTAATATAGTAATTTTAGCATATTTTTTAGGAATATATAAGTAGTATTAGTCTTAACATCTTAAGCTTAGTATTCATTCTTAGCATCTAGCTTTCTAGTCTAGGTAAGCTTGTATTAATTGGAATATAAGCCCTAGCGTAGTTAGTAAATTAGAGTCTTAGTTAGAAAATAAGTATTGTTTAGAATAATTAGAATTATAGGTAAATTTGTCCAGCTTCTATTTAAGCATAACTAGTCTAGTTAAATAGCTTAGTTTATGTTTTTTGCATTGAATTAGAGTGACTAACTTGTGTGGCTTATTTTTATTCAGAAAAAGTGAACCAAAGGAAATTAAGGAGATTGGATTAAAGTTTGCTTAATAGCAAGCTAGTTCAGTCTCAAAAGTGGAAAAATGTAATCAAGTGTATGAAAAATGTAATCGAAGATGTGGGAACATAATCATAGTGTATGGATTATTTTGTAGTTATGTGGGAAAGGAAAAATATGCTGCTATAGCTATAGCTAGTGCTTGGGTTGGTGAGTGAAACACATTCACACATATACTATAGTCAAAGTCAAGAAGAAGAGTATGCACAAATGGCCCAAATTCAATACTCAACAACAACAACCCCAATCAAACCATTTACTTCTAAATTCCCACCTTTTGGACATGTTAAAGATGGTAGTGAGGAAACAGTATGGGAAAAGGGAAAAAATGTGTCATTTTCAAAAGGTTTGGTGAGAACTTTTCCTCCTTTTGACCTTGTGATGCTGCAATTCAATGTCATGTTTCTAATTTAGCAAAATGCAGCCTAACATTTTTAAATATCTTTTTAGTTTTTAAAATTCTTTGATGGACTAGTAGTTCTTTGATGCCTATGATTACCCTTTGTAAAGCAGTGTGCTAGACTGCCTTCATTCCTATTTGTATTCTTGCTAACCAAATGTAATGCAATTGCAAATCCTATGCTCAAGCATTGTCCAAGGAGCAATTGGTGTTTCTGTTTTCATTTTGGCATACCAAAACTGAAATAAGAAGCCATTCTAAAAGGATCTTTGAAGTTCTGAACCTAATTCACACAACCATTGCATACAAAATAAAAACATGTATAAAGTTCAAGATAATCAATCCATCAATTATCTAACTATTCATAATGGAATTTTGTGAAACTATGCACACTCAAGTTCATTACCTTTCAAACCTATAGTTTATAGGTCCTTTTCAATGCAAGGGGATAAATTTCCTAAGTTTGAATTAAAGTTCATCCACAACTGTACTTATATTTCATTTTGAAATCTTTAATCAAGAATGAACACATTTGATTAAGAACTACAAGATATCTCTAATCAAACAACTTCTTCAAACCAAAAAAAAAAACTCAATTGGGGCTCAAGAGAAAGAGAAGAATAGGCACACCTAGCAATGGGTCAGGTCTCTCGCAAACGTCTCCCAATAATGCAACTTCAACGCATGCAACCACTAGCATAGGAAACACAATCCAATGAGAGTGAGAACAGATAGAGGAATAAACTATAGAACAACGATGGACAATGAGAAAGAGAATTACCATTGACAGTCAACGAACAAGGTCACAACAGTATCACAAAGATGAGAATTGTAATTGAGGGAGGACAATGACAACCCTTGCTGAATTCCCTCAACGCAAGAACAAGAAGACACAAAAATGTCAGGACAGTTTCACGGTGGGCAACGACAATGTGATTCTGATTTGGTTTCCCAGGCCACAACAATGTCAATTGTAATTCTGATTTTGCATTGGCAGCAGAGGCCAAAGTGAAATGTAATTCTGATTTCAGCAAAGATTGTACTAAAGGAAATATCTATTGTTAAATAAGTCAAAAATTCACATACATCTTTAACCATTGAAATATCCGTCGGTAAATCAATCAAGGATATCCATCGGTAATTCCATCTGTAAGTAGTACATATAAATGATGCTCAGCAAATGATAATGTGTAATCAATAAAGTTGGACAAGGAGTGAATCTATTAAACTACATGGATAATTGTCTTTGATCAAATAAATGATATAAATTATTTTTCCAATCATAATAAAATTTGCATACAAAATTGCACCATTTTAATGATTTCATCCGTTACACAAGTAAGAAAATAACAACATGACAAACTAGGAAAAATGATTGCAAGAAAATCTAAATAGTTATATCAATTTCATTGAATACTCTTCTAGTTGTACATTATAAATTGCAAGTCTAAATTCTATGCAACAAAACAACCCAAAAAATGACTGTTAGCACCCCACGAATACCATTTTATAAGATTGACAAAGGAATGATTTAGACTTGTAGCTATCTCAAATTCAAAGGGAATCCTTGGGTTTCTTTACCACAACATAACATGCCCTTTTACAACATTTGAGGCCACATGCATAGCTTAAATATCTTGTCTTTGTCTAAACATTATAAATCCTAGCAGGAAGCTTTTATTTTCATTTCAATTTCTTATTTTGGTTTATGTTTTCACTTTTTAATTATCAAAATGCCACCAATTTTCAATTTTCAAATTTCAAACTGAAAGTGTTAAAATCAACCAAATAAACTTGTACTAAATGTTATTTGTTAAACAAATTAAAGGCACACACCGAGTAACCAATTCAATCATTTATCCTATATGAAATTCCAATTTTGGATCGTACAAGTTAATATCAACAACTACATTCAAATAAGAGCTTAGTGTAGTGCATTAAACTTACAAAGATCATAGGGACTATGGTGTTTAAAGAAAGGGAAAGTTAGTAAAATCATAAATGTGCTATGAAAATAGAACAAAAAGGTATCACAATAATCATTTAGATAGAAACATGCTTGACAAAAACAAAGACGGATATATGGTTACCCTATTCTTGTTGCTCCTAAAGGGAGAACCAACAATTCTTGACCATGATAGTTCTGGACTAAGGGTTTAGTATGATGATGACGGTGACGGTCAACAATTTAGGTTTCCGATGAACGATGACGACAAATAGTGAGCAACAATGGTCAACAATTCAAGATAAGGGGTGATGTTTATGTGAATAGCCTGACGAGGTTCAACTAAGGTTTAGGTTTTTAATGAGGTTCATATGAATAGCCTGGTGAGGTTCATGTGAATGGGGTTAGAGTCTTCGTGCATGGTTATTGATGTTGTATGGGTTGGGCACGATGGTCCTAGCACTTTCAAGTGACGCATGTGTTATTGGTTGCGATTGTGTTGCGTGTGACTTGTATGATGAGTTTTGGCGAAGTCTCAAGGTTGACCGATAAAGCTCTTGATAATGTCATGAGGAAGTTTGTTTGCATGGCTTGTCCGCGGTTGCTGCAATTTCACGAGTTGACACGATGAAGTTGTGTGATCTGTAACGAGTACTACTCTGATAGCCATAACAGTTCTAGCAAGCTTCAAAGAGATTTGTTGTTGGTTGATGGCAAGGTGTTTCTTTTAAGGTAAAGAGATTTAAATTTTTGTCATATAGTTAATAGACCTAATTGATAAGTTTTTGTTTTAATGAAAAAGAGTAAACAAGAGGGAATTTTTGTTTTAAGAAAAAAAAAATATTGATATGGAGGGAAAGATGAGCGGGAGGGAAGATGGGAATAACATGAAGAAAAAAAATAGTATAACGGCATTTCTAACTATCATATTTTGTATGCAAAATAGACAGTTAAAAATTTTTATATTATAAAGAAAATTATGGCAACTTTTTAGAACCACCATATTTAGAACCTCAATCTTTTTTATAGTGTGCTTTCAAATTCATAAATCCTAACACTATTGATAATCGTGTGAACTTAGTTGAACCTGGATATAACGGAGTCTCTACATTGGTAGACATATTTTCACAAACCTCTTTAGCAAAGTATTGCACTTCAACATCACGCTCTACAAAAATTTTTGTTAAATACGATGGTTGTTTGTGGTATAAAATGGCGTTTATGACTGCCATATTTTGCATGTGTGGCAGATACAAGTACTACCATATATCATGTCACCATAATGAACAATATGGTGGTCTTGTACAAAACGCCACAAAACTCCCTATTTAATGCACTACAAAAATAATGGCAGCTTAGGCTATCATATTTTGTGCGCAAATAACGACAGTTAAAACCACCCTAATTTGTTTATTTTAAAAAATATTAATGTGAAATACTACACCTACAAACACCTTCATTTCCATTATACTGGTGCGTTATATGACGATTCAAATTGTCGTAATTTGAATATGAAATTATTTTTTCAATTTCGTTATTTATTTAACCTATTTTGCATAAAATCAGAAAAAGTAATTTTCTATTTCATTCATAGAGAAAACATTGATAATTAATATTTTCATTCATAATTCATATTAAAAAGTTGATATTATCCAACATCATTCAAAACTTTGCATATAAGTTTCCATACTAAAAACAAAAACCAAAAAAAGATCTTTATATTTTGCTAATTTTCTATAGTTATGCCTCTGTAATCCTAACAAGTGGTATCAGAGCCGATGTTGAAACTGGCTCAGATGAGTGCAGTATGGTCCTTGTATCGAAAGTCTTCCTGACAAGGATTTCAGGTAAGCGTGTCCCGTTAAGAAGAACGGCGGTACAGAAAAGGAGTACTCGTGGTTGGGGATGCTTCCGCTGGAAGGGGAGTGTACCAATGTGGTTGGAGGGACTCACCCTTGAGGGGGAGATTGTTAGGAATCCAAGTGTGATTCTAAGTCCCACATTGGCTAGAAATGAGAAAGTGGAGCACTATATAAGAACAAAGACCCATAAACCCATTGCCTTAATGTTTTGGGTTGAGAGTGGTGTCAATGCCTTATGTGGTTGGGCTCAGGTCTCATTGGTGTGTTGTATCTCCCCAGTGAAACCCCCTCTATAATCCTAATAGTTCCTAACTACTCTTTTCTCCCTCACTTGATCTTATTATGCCAATAGGTGATGGAGCACCACTTCCAATATCTTGTGCTGGAATAGAAGAAAAAAAACTTACAAGTTATTCGAATTCACATGTGTATTATAAGAAACTTATGTAATTTCTTAAATAAACTATTAAATTTGACCTCACCAATCGAGGGATGTACCAAGCAGTAGCCATAGAAGCAAAATGCTCAGGAATGTCATCTCTTGAAGAAATGTAAGCAAGCAATGTTTGCATTTGGTTTTGGATAGTTGTGAGCTCATTTTCAATCTTCTCCTCCATATTTGTTGATGTTGCACTACATAAAGTAAAATTCATATCATTTAACCTTATAGTGGATTGCTTAAATCCAAGAGTAGCACAAGCTCCATGTGACAATCCTCTAATGCAATCTCTAGGTTATTCAACATTAGCTCATGAATTTTTCCCTGCATTAAATTGGAAATGAAAATGATTGCCAAACAAACAAATTATGACGACTTAAAATGCCAAACCAGTAAACCAACAATTAGTCTAGACTCAAATAAGTAAATTAAAAGTGAAAATGACCACCAATTCGATCTAGTTGAGAAAATATGTTTCTTTTTTTTACAATTCAAAATTGCCTGATCTCAAACAATGTCAGAAAACTAGTTAAACGATTATATAGATTGAACTACTTGATGAAGAGAAAGGTGTTTTTCTCATGAAATATCTTAAATTTTTCTTAAAGTGCATAAGTGTTGCAATACTAACAACAAAAGAATAACCAAATCAGTCACAAGAAATAATCTAAGAAAAGGCCATGAACAGTAGAAGTTTCAATACAACAAGATTTCAATACATAACATTAAATTATTAAAAATTTTAAATTTATAGTTTCATTTTAACTAAACATTAATAGTTTATAATTGTTATTTAAAAGTTGTTAACAATGTTACTTCTTCCAAATAAGAAGAAATAATTATTCCTCCAGCATCCTTTAGAAAAGTAATTGCTTCATGAGCTCCATCTAGAAGATGCCACGCCTATCCCCTCTTGCATAGTACTGACAAAAACAAAGCAACAGTTCAAGTTCAAACACAAATGAAAGTGATATTATTACCTAGAACCTATGAAGTCTATACACGAACACGAATACGACACAAACTCAAACACGGGAATACATCTCAATTGAAAAAATGTAGGACACAAACATGGCGATATATATATATATATATATATATATATATATATATATATATATATATATAATAATAAAAATAATAATTACAGTTCATAGCCTAAAAAATTGAAGATTAACATTTATATAAAAAGCAATCTACCAATTATACTTCATGATCTAATAGAAATCAAGATAAACAATTATAAAAAAGGTCTAACAAAGGAAAAAAAACGTCTGTAAATCGTAATGTTTATCTCTATATATTTGTTCATCTTCATTGAAAAATACTTCTTCTAATTCTGGTTCATCAAGAGATAGGCTAGCAATCTGAAGAATTTCGCTGTCTTTCAATGAAAAGTCATCTCCTCCAATATCCCACTTTAGTTTACTCTTCTTTGTACTTTGAAAAGTTTCTTGAGAAAATTCAAAGATTACTATCGACAAATACTAAGTTTTTCGCCCTTTTTGGAGTCATCTTATTTCTTTTCAAAGAATGTATAAAAGAGTAGGTATTACAATTTCTTTCACAACAAGAAGAAGAACAAGGTTGTCCAAGTAGCTTAAGACCTATCTTTTAAAGTGTTGGTGCCTGAGATCCATGAACAATCCACCATGATTTTGCATCCATTTTAGTTCTATCCTTATAGAGTTAGCATTTGCAAAATCTTACCTTTCATTTGAAAAGTTTGCAAACTCTAAATTTGCTTGTCTCCTTAAATCCACATCATCAAAATACTTCATAAAACATTTTTTCCTTTCATGATTTAGGGGGAGATGTCTAAAGAATTCATTTTTGATTATGATAAAAAAGGGGGAGATATATTTGTGTTATTATCTTGTGATAAGTGCTACCTATTTAAAGGGAAGATATATGTTTATTGATATCTTGTAATACCTTATGTTTTAAAAAGGAGAGAAAAATTAATTATCTTTTATTTCGATTAACTATTCTTTTCTCTTAAGTTGTTTATTAAGAACAGGACATATCACAAGTCTTCAGCAATTTTTGATCATCATCAAAAAGGGGGAGATTGTTGACAAAAAGAAGAAGATGGACATCTTTCTCCAATAAGGAGTTTTGATGATGATGATGATGACTTATGAAGAAGTATGGAAGACTTGATGGGTTTGGGAATATTATATTTGTCTAAAGTGGTAAAAATCATTGCTTTCAGTGTTTTTCGAAAAACTTCGCTGTTATAATAGATTATCTCAGGTGATAATTGATTATCAACAAATATGAAAATTTTTGTTCGTGGGTATGAAACAATAATCGATTATCTTAAGCTGATAATCGATTATCTTGCATAGTAGAACGAATATTTTCAAATTCTTTACTGTTTAAGTGAGTTTTTAAAAAATTTAGACCATGAGCAAAAAATAGGATCTTCATAAATGCAAATTAGTACGTTAGTTCATTTTGTTAATATAACATTTCCTTCTTTAAACCCATATTTTTTAATCTTTAGAGTCTATCTTTCATTTAGGGGGAGTCTTTGATTAAGGGGGAGTATTTGTTGTTGAAATGTTTGTGTTTATCAAAAAGGGAAAATATTACATGTAAGAGGAGTTTTATATCTTAAACAATTTTTTTAAGGGGAACTTAAGTTATCTGATTTAGGGGGAGGTGTCTAAAGAATTCAATTTTGATTATGATAAAAAAGAGGGAGATATATTTGTGTTATTATCTTGTGATAAGTGCTACCTATTTAAACTGAAGATTTGTGTTTATTGATATCTTGTAATACCTTATGTTTTAAAATGGAGAGAAAAATTAATTATCTTTTATTTGGATTAACTAGTTTTTTCTCTTAAGTTATTTATTAAGAACATGACATATCACAAGTCTTCAGCAATTTTTGATCATTATCAAAAAGGGGGAGATTGTTGACAAAAAGAAGAAGATGGACATCTTTCTCCAATAAGGAGTTTTGATGATGATGATGACTTATGAAGAAGTATGGAAGACTTGATGATGATGCATGGAAAAATGTTGAAGACTTAAAAGAATGCTTTGATTAAAGAGATGCATTGAAAACTTAAGGATTTAGTTGTTTAGGTCTTGTAATATCTGTATGTTATTTAAAATAGTTAAATTAACATGTCATGAGTAAAAAGGAAAAACCCAAGTAGTAGAGCACCAAGAGAATTTCATTTATTTGCAAAACTCAATGGAATAATCAATTATTCTTAGTGATAATCGATTATCTTAGTTTAAACTGGTTTTTGAGAAAAGCCTTTGTGATAATCGATTATCAGCTGCTCATAATAGATTATCCTTGTTGATAATAGATTATCACAGCGAGAAAAATAAATTTATAAAAGTTTCTGTGATAATCGATTATGACATGATAATCGATTATCTGTGGCAGTTGTGACTTAACTTTTCATATTCTTAACCTAATTTTGAAGTAGGCTTTTATAAATGGAGGTGAGAGTTAGAGAAGTCCGAGTACTTAAGAAGTCTGAGTACTTGAGAACTCTCTATGGGAAGGCTTTGAAAAACCTAGTATGGGTAGAGCGACAACTTTCATCAAGTGGGATCTTGAGTGATTGAGTGTTGTTGTTGTTGCTAGGAGAAGTCAGTCATCCTTTGTGTGATTCAAAGGAGGTTTTCATTCCTTATGTGATTCAAGGAAGGTGTTTTCAGCCCTTGTGGATTTCAAGGGAGGTGTCTTCATCTCTTGTGTGATTCAAGAGAGGTGTTTTCTAAACCTAATCTTTCTTATCATTGATTGTAAGTTTGGTTTATTTTAGTGATTGAGTTAATCTCATTTTTGAGAGATTAACAACTCGACGTAGGGTCTTTTGATCCGAACCAGTATAAATATTTTGTGCAATTTTCTCTTCTCTACTCTCTTTATTTTATTTTGTTTATTAAAATAAAGGAAATAATTTTAATTGATCTTTGATATTAAATGGGAAAATTTAAAAGCACAATTTTTATTAAGAACCCAATTCACCCTCCCTCTTAGTTTTCGTCCAAGTGCTAAATTTTCCGCTGCGCAATACCAACAGTAGGTATCAGAGCTTGCTTTGATAGTTTTTCAAAATTTTCGAAAATGGTTGGAAAAAATCAAACTTTTGTTGAGGGTGCGTCTATTCACAGACCTCCACTTTTTACTGGTGAAAATTATCCTTTTTGGAAAGTCAGGATGCAAATCTTTTTGGAGTCTATTGATAGAGGTATTTGTGATGCTATTTTAAATTGTCCTTTTGTTCCTACTATTACTGTTAATAATTTGTAGGAACCTAAGCCCTTTTCATAATGGACTGTAGATGAAAATAGACGGGCTCAATATGATGTTAAGGCTCAAAATATAATATCATCTGCACTAACTCTTGATGAATTTTATAGAATTTCAGTTTGTACTAGTGCCCAGGAAATGTGGGAGATTTTACGAGTAACCCATGAGGGAACAAATGATGTTAAGAATGCAAGGAAGAACTCATTAATTCAAGAATATGAAATGTTATGAATGCAACAAGGCGAAGCCATTTACGATGTGCAGAAGAGATTCACCCACATTGTTAATCATCTCTCTGGGTTAGGTAAAATTTTTGATATTGATGAATTAAATATTAAAATTTTGAAATCATTGAATAGGACATGGCAACCAAAGGTTACGATGATCATTGAATCTCAAAATCTTGCAACAATGTCCATGGCGACTATTTTTGGTAAGTTGAGTGAGCATGAACTTGAACTTGGGCGTTTAAATGAAGAAGATGACCAAGGAAGGAAATGGAACATAACTTTCAAATATGAGATTGTAAAAAGCAAAACCCCAAAAAAGATGATGACTTTGACAATGAAAATATGAGTCTTAGATAAAAAAAATTGCAAAGTTTATGAAAAGCAAAAGTAAAGGTCAGCACAAAAGGTATAAAAACGAAAACGAAAACTTTGTTTCAAATTTCAATTGTTATGAATGTGGTGAAATAGGTCACATAAAAGTGGACTATCCAAATGCTAAAAAGGGTAAAGAGAAGAAAGGCAAAAAGGTTTTCAAGAAAAAAAAATGGGAGGATAACGATTCATGTTCTTCTTCAAGCTCATCCAGCTCTAGTGAATCTAATGAGGAAGCAAATCTATGTTTGATTGCTGACCATGACTCTTCTGACAATGAGGTAAGCTCTTGTAGTAATGATAATGATTATGATTATTTGTATGATGCATTTCAACAACTACTTCATAAATCTAGTAAATTAGATGTTCCTCATAAAAAATTAAAATCTCATTTTAAGGATTTACAAAGTAATTTGAAAAATCTCTTGAAGAAGAATAAATTTTGAAAAATGAAATTTCAATTTTAGAAAATAAAGAGACTGAAAATGTTGAATGTGAATCTTGCAAAAGTTATATATCTGATATTAACATTCTTGAAAAAAAACTTGAAGATGCAACAAATAATAAAAGTTTTGAAAAACCAATGTTTAGGAGAAAGGTTTTCCATAAAAATAAGCAAGCTCCCAAGAATAAAAATAAAAGAACTCGTATAGTATGGGTAGAGAAAGGAATAACTCATTATAGGAATATAAATTGTGTTACATGTTTCTATTGTATGCAAAAAGGACATACTTCTAACAAATGTAGAATCAAACATTTTGATAAGATGTGCTTGGATTCCTATTATAAAGTAACATGTCTCTAACCTCAAAGGACCCAAATAAGTTTATTGAGGACTAAAATGTTATTGTTCTTTGTCTCGCAAGTTATTTCAAAATCAAGAAAGTCTCTTTGATGTTCAAGAGCTAAAATATTCACCTAACTTTTGGTATCCTAGTAAGATTTATGATCTTAGATGGGTTTGGGAATATTATATTTGTCTAAAGTGGTAAAAATCATTGATTTCAGTGTTTTCCGAAAAACTTCGCTGTTATAATAGATTATCTCAGGTGATAATCGATTATCTCAGGTGATAATCGATTATCAACAAATATGAAAATTTTTGTTCGTGGGTATGAAACAATAATCGATTATCTTAAACTGATAATCGATTATCTTGCATAGTAGAACGCATATTTTCAGATTCTTTACTGTTTAAGTGAGCTTTTCAAAAATTTAGACCATGAGCAAAAACTAGGTACTTCATAAGTGCAAATTAGTACGTTAGTTCATTCTGTTAATATAACATTTCCTTCTTTAAACCCATATTTTTTAATCTTTAGAGTCTCTCTTTCATTTAGAGGGAGTCTTTGATTAAGGGGGAGTATTTGTTGTTAAAATGTTTGTGTTTATCAAAAAGGAAAAATATTACATGTAGGAGGAGTTTTATATCTTAAACAATTTTTTTAAGGGGAACTTAAGTTATCTAATTTAGGGGAGGTGTCTAAAGAATTCAATTTTGATTATGATAAAAAAGGGGGAGATATATTTGTGTTATTATCTTGTGATAAGTGGTACCTATTTAAAGCGAAGATATGTGTTTATTGATATCTTGTAATACCTTATGTTTTAAAAATGAGAGAAAAATTAATTATCTTTTATTTGGATTAACTACTCTTTTCTCTTAAGTTGTTTATTAAGAACAGGACATATCACAAGTCTTCAGCAATTTTTTATCATCATCAAAAATGGGGAGATTGTTGACAAAAAGAAGAAGATGGACATCTTCCTCCAATATAAGGAGTTTTGATCATAATGATGACTTATGAAGAAGTATGGAAGACTTGATGACAATGATGCATGGAAAAATGTTGAAGACTTAAAAGAATGCTTTGATTCAAGAGATGCATTGAAAACTTAAGGATTTAGTTGTTTAGGTCTTGTAATCTCTGTATGTTATTTAAAATAGTTAAATTAACATGTCAAGAGTCAATAGGCAAAACCCAAGTAGTAGAGCACCAAGAGAATTTCATTTATTTGCAAAACTCAATGGAATAATCAATTATTCTTAATGATAATCGATTATCTCAGTTTAAACTAATTTTTGAGAAAAGCCTTTGTGATAATCAATTATCACTTGCTCATAATAGATTATCTTAGCTGATAATAGATTATCACGGCGAGAAAAATATTTTTATAAAAGTTTCTATGATAATCGAGTATCACTTATGATAATCTATTATTTGTGGCAGTTGTGACTTAACTCTTTATATTATTAACCTAATTTCTAAATAGGCTTTTCTAAATGGAGGTGAGAGTTCATTTAAAAAAAAAACAAAAGTTAGAGAAGTCTGAGTACTTGAGAAATCTCTGTGGGAAGGCTTTGAAAAACCTAGTGTGGGTAGAGCGATAACTTTCATCAAGTGATATCTTGAGTGATTGAGTGTTACTGTTGTTGCTAGGAGAAGCCAGACATCCTTTGTGTGATTCAAATGAGGTGTTCATTCCTTGTGTGATTCAAGGAAGGTGTTTTCATCCCTTGTGGATTTTAAGGGAGGTGTCTTCATCTCTTGTGTGATTCAAGGGATGTGTTTTCTAAACCTAATCTTTCTTCATCTCTCGTTTTTGAGAGATTAATAACTAGATGTAGGGTCTTTTGATCCGAACCAGTATAAATACTTTGTGCAATTTTCTCTTCTCTAATATCTTTATTTTATTCTGTTTATTAAAATAAAGGAAAGAATTTTAATTGATCCTTGATATTAAAAGGGAAAATTTAAAAGCACAATTTTTATTAAGAACCTAATTCACCCTCTCTCTTGGTGTTTGTCCAAACTCTAAGCATTCCGCTGCGCGATACCAGCACTATTATCATACTTGTTGCCTTACATGTTGGATTGTCCGTTATAATTTGTACCTCATGTTTTGGTCCAAATTCCATAATTATCTCTCATATGTTTGGCAATAAAATCCTTGTCTTTAATCTCACCAGATCCATATATTGCTTCCAAAAACATTGGTCCACTCTCATTGATAGCTATAAAATTGATAAAAGGTCTTCTTTGAGGGTCGCTCCACCCATCGCTAACAATTGTCACACCTTTTTGCTTCCATGAATTTTTTATAGGTTGCAGAAGATTTTCTACATGACTTCTTTCTTTTTCAAGTAGTGAACCTCTCAATTTATTATATGATTGATGATGACACATATCTACTAAGGTTAGAAGTATTGGCAGCATAAGAAAAGGCACTCCTATAATAAAGACTTCTTGCGAGATGAAATGCTAATCCTGAAGAATAAAACATCCTTGCAATTTCACAATCAAGAGCATCTCTACCTTGAATGTTGAAAGAAGCTTCTAGAGACCTTTGAGTTTTTGGTTAACACCACCACTACTTGTCTGCTTTCTTTCCTCAAATATAGATGGTAGAGAGACCTTCTTCTTCTTTGAGTTTTCTATTTTCAAAGTTGTTTCATTATCTAATCTTTTAAGCTCAACATAATTTTGACAGATTCACCTTCAGACAAATTCTAACCCTTTCTCCCTTAATTTTGAAGAGATGAGCTCTCACTTGTGTGTAAAATCCATTAACTTGTTCAATAGCTTTTTCTTGTCTTTGAAACATATCTCCAAAGAGCTTTTGTTTCATCTTCTTGTTCAATAGCTTGATTAGGTGATTGAATCTAGAGGGTTGGATTCTTTTTACAAATCTATCAAGGTTGGAATGCTAATAAGCACGAAATTTGAGAAATTATTTAAAACGAGAAAATGGAAACATATAAGAAGATGGAGTGGAAATTGATAGACATCATACTTCCAAGAATGGAAGATAAGCCTAAGAGTTTAAACACACAAAGGGATAAAGGACCTTTGATAAAACTCAAGGATTCTTGAATCATTCAAGAACTTAGGAGAATCACTCTCACTAAGATAGAATAGATAAAACTCTTAAATTTTCTAAATAAAACTCGACTTGCTTTCATTGATGAAAATGGTTCAGCTTATATAGGAGCTTTAACCATCAGAATTACAAAAGACACATAAATTTCAATTACAACCCACTTAAAGCTATTAATGATCCACTCAAGCTAATAATGATCCACTACTTAATGGTTGATTGTAACTGAAATTAAGGCTACCAAAAGTCATCCACAAACTTTCAGCAAAGGTCCTCTTGATCTTCCAAAGGCTGGTTCTTAAGTTGGCATATGGACCCTTATTACAACTTGAAAATAAAGTAAAACTAAAGTCCATTAATTGGTTAAGCCAAAACCAAATTTGGTCAGCGAATTTTACAAAGCATTGGACCCTTATTTAAATAAAAGAAACTGCATCAACATGGCACATTAGTCATCCTCCATTTGGCCCATATGCAATTCACATTATTAAATCTACTCATCTTAATTTCCTATAATAAAACAAATTGAAAATACAAAATTTACTTAATATTTATAATTTAAAAATAAAACAAAAGTATATAATTTAAATAATTTTTTAGGTAATATACTTATAAAATTAAGTTCAAAATATAAAACTTATAATTTATGTTTATAATTTAAAATAAAATAAATTAAAATTATGTAACATAGTATTTATTGAAGTATGAAATTTAAAACTACTAAAGTATCATGTATAATCTAATAATAAATATAAAATATAATTATATATAATAGAATATATTTTTAAAGTAGTATTAAATTATTAAATTATTTTATATTGTTAATTATTGTAAAAAGAATAAGGAACGTAGTACCCCTCACATGATATAACACACTTATATAACCTAGTACTGTAAATAGGGTGGATGCAAAGAATATGACATTAAGTATTAAAACGTTAAATTTTTAGCATTTAACATGTGGATAATATTTAATAGGTAGAAGGAAAAGAGGGATAAAGAGTACTTACCTTTTTCTACACACTCTTTTTCTCAATATACATTTCTTTCTTCTCAAAATATCTCTCTTCCTATTCTTCTATTCGAGCTTCTTCCTTCTTTCTCCAAGAGCTTTTTTGCAATAGTTGTGTGTCGGTCACTAAATCTCGATGTTTTTTTCTTCTTTCTCTAACTGATTTCTTTTTTCTTTGTATATTTTCTAAGTCTCTTCGGGACATATATACAATTTTTATTATTAAAAGATAAGATATGAAGATATTCAAATAGATATATTTGAAGATTGTTTCGTTAAAATTTTTAATTTTAATTCAATATAATTCATTAAGATTTTCAGTTTAGATTATTTGTGTATTTATCTTCATTTATGTTTTTTTTATATAAAATAATTTATTTATATTTATTTAAAACACCGGACACATATATCTAGTAAAATATATTAACTATATAATCACATAAATTAATGTAATAGAAAGTAAATTATTTAAATATAAAAAATAAAAGATGTCATAGATTATAATTAATTATAATATAATATATTATATACTAATAAAATAAATTAAAATTTCTTTAAATAAAATATATTATATTGAGAAAGAAGAAAATCTTGATAAGGTGAGGATGTGATAGGTGAAAAGGATTATTTTGGGATCCGCGAAATCAAAACTCGTTTACTAAAACAAATAACTAAATTATTAAATTGATAAGAAAAAAATTAGGTTTTATTTTTAGATTCTTCTTCTCCTTCATGAGGCTTCCCCTTTCCTATGTTCTTTGAAATTGCAATCTCTATTTTTTCTGCAACGGCAAGTGTTTCCGTCGTATCAACTCCGGTCTTTCTCTAGCAGAGTCTTCTTCGTGCGTCTAGAAAGAAGGCTGTGTTCGGCCCAAATAAGTATGTCCGATACCGCATCGTACATGCTTCCGATAGGTGTCCGTGTCCGGTGCGGTTCCGAATCAGGGAAGCGTGGCTCCAAGAAGAAAGACCAGAAACTACAACCTCAAAATCTATAGATCATAATATGGCCTTATTTCAAATGATTATTAGGTGAAAAAAAAAGGATTAAATTGTTTTCAAAAAGATTTATAAATTGTTCCAGAAACCTATAATTTCTTTTTTCAGAAGGATTAAATAGTTTCACAGATAGGATCATCATAAATTAGAAATGAGGTAGTGACAAATAAAACAGTCTGCTGCTAAGAAAGGTACCTCATAAACTTCCTCAGAAAATAGTCCTCATCTCATCCACAACCTGTGGCTTCAGAAACTTCAAGTTTCCAGAATGGCCTCCCATCTCCCTACAGCTAATAAAGAGTGTATATCACTGACATCGCATTTGCAAATTAGATGGCCTTTGGTTTGCATGTCATGTTGAAAGAAATTAATACATGTTGAAAGAAATTAGCTTGAGAAAGACTGAAAGAAAGTTATCGGAATTCTCGTTTTAAGTGTGTTTTACTGAAACGCTAATACTATCTTTTCTTGTACTGGACATGTATTAATGTAAGAAAAACCCTTAAATAACTTAAATTAATATTTTATATAAGCTTATATAAGATAATGGAAATATTTTTCCTAACCAGTAGTTTTTTAACATGTGAATGAAACTTGTCTAACCAATATTAAATGTAACACTTTATTTATATTTATATAAACTAATGTTATTTATTACTTATTTATTTAAACATATACATGAATTTATAATTTGTAAAGATAAATTTGTTGAATCTTTCAAAACGAATTGAAATTAAGACTATTGTTGAGTGTTTAAATTATTAGTATTACAAACAACATATGAGAGAAGAATGAAGAACTTGGTCTACTGAAAGTTAGACAAATGGAAGACTTGGTCTATCGCGTTTTGAAGAGTAGATAAATTGAAGGTTTTGTCTTATGTGCTTTGAAGGACAAACGAAAGGAAGACTTCATCTGATGCGATATGAAGGACAAATGAATCGAGAACTTTGTTTGATGCGCTATAAGTGATAGATGAATGGAAAACACTGTCTAATGAATTCTTACACATAGACTAACTTAAGGCTTCACAATTTAATCTCTAAAGGACAACTGAACTTAAGGTTTCAATTGATGCAATTTAAACTCAGGAGGATAGACGAACCCAAAGCTCAAACTAACTATGTCATTATATGATAAATTGCATGCATAGTAGATAAAAATAAAGTAAACAGATATTTTTACACTTAGTTATTGTTCATGATATGAAAAGCTCAATTATATTTTCTTCTTCTCTTCTAATACCAACCTTCCAAGTGTAATTACTGTATTAATCTCTTTGGATTACTGGTCTTCTAAGCTTCGTGTTATGCAACTTAAATAGGATATACCTCAAGCTTTCTCTTTAATGACGACTTCACTTTAGAAGTCGTCCATACTTACCACGACTTGTTCTTGTATTGTAAATTTCCGGTCAGCTAGTCCATTTCTGTAAAATAAGGCCAAACTTGACCCTGAACTGTAAAAAAGCCCTTTAAAATATACTAAACAACCACAAAAAGCACAACGAACAGCAGGTATAAATATATATATAGTAATATTTTCATTATTTAGTAGAAACTACACGTTCAGATAAGCATCATAAGATAAAACACGAGCATCTTATTGAAGGACTACGTAGGTCTATACGAAATGATGATTACATACCAATTAAACTTATATACGGAACTATTTATGTGGGTGCATTAATAGCAACACTCAAGCAGTTGGATAAGAGGCACCAGTAGCAATTCCACACAAGCCTTCCTTGGCATGTATATCTCTCTTCATCCTTATGTACCCTTTCTCACCCCATTCTGTTCCCCATGAATTCTTTACCAACCAATACTTAGTACCGTCACCACCTTTTCCGTAACCAACCACTGCAACAGAATGATCTATTTCAGTTCCACATTTTCCTGTAAAAGTCCCACTTGAATAAAACTGGAAAGAAGATCCTCCTGCTTCAACATAAGCTGACACTGGTTGATGAGCCACTGCTTTTAGGAGTGCCTTTTCACTGTTAGCTGGAACTTTCTCGTACCCTTTGATCCTAATAGCTACACCATCACTTTCCTTCTTAACCTTACAACTCTTGTTAACCCCTTTGTAGGGGTAGTTTGTTTCACTTGCTATTCCTCCTTTCTTTGCAAGAAATTCAAAGGCATCTTCCACATAACCACCGTTGCATCCCTCGCTGTCACCTCTCACACAATCTACCAGTTCTTGTTCTGACAGCGACACCAATTCACCTTTCTTTATATGATGAAGACCCTCAATTGTAGCCACAGCTGAAAAGGCCCAACAACTATCTGTTCACAAACAAAACCAAGTTGATTTATATTAGAAATTTTTTAATGGACCACCAATGGAATATAATTGAAATGACGAACGTAGAAAACAGAATCTTACGACATGTGCCTTGGTCCTTGATTGGAGTAACAGCACCTTTTTTCCTCCAGTCCACGGTAGCAGGAATCTTAGTGACACTGTCATACCTAAACGATGTTTCTGTTGGTGACCATACGCTATGTTCCTTCTTCTGACCATTAATTAGTAAAGCCTTAAACTCTTCATTATGGAGGTCAGCAAATCGGTTAATGCTTAGGTTGAAAGATTTGTCCCCAGCAGCATTGAAGGACTCAATGAACTGCAAATTGTTCTTGAATATTTGGAACCGTTTTTCCCTCTCAGTAGCATCCTTGTACACCTTACCATGTTGTGCCATCCACTTCTCATGTCTCTCCGATAACAAGGCCTCAGGCAACTTGCGACACACTACATGGCAATTCCACGAAGTGAAAACAAGGAAGAAAACTAAAACATAGTTGTTTTGGCCAAATGAACTCATCAAATAATTCAGAAAAATAGGTTTAGAGCAGGTTTGTTGATGTATTCTTTCCCACACAGACGGAAAGTTGGTTTAGTAATTTATAATGGCGAGGAGCTCTTGAAAACTAGTGTTTCATAGTTCATGAAATAGTTTTTACCACTCAACATGATTTCCTACTCAGATTCTTAATTACCACCACTGAATAACGTGTGACATGCTAATTTGTTGGAGTCTCGAAGTCAACAGTCAACTAAGATCCTTTTCAAGTCCACTTGATTCATGCTTGGTGACAACAAGGTCCCTTTCTGATTCTACTTTGATGTGCTGCAAATGTAATCCAATGAAGATAAGTCTTACCACCTTTAATACGTTTAATATCTATGCAGCAAGAACAAAAATTGAGTGGACTAATTGCTGTCTTATTCTTTTTTGGTGCTGATTATAAATTGGGTCACATGATTAAAAGGCACAAACAATTAGTTAATACACAGTGTTAAACCCTTACATACACACGGGTCAGTTCTTTTTCTTTTCATTATGAAATTGTATTAAGAGAAATAAATATGTAATTATTATAGTGGTTGGACGAGGACGCTTGTGTCGATACTTAGAACATCTCAACCAATTCCATCTAGAAAAGGTCATAAGATTCTTAGTTAGAATCCCTCAAGTCTGGGGCTAATAATGTAATAGTGAGCCAAAGAGGAAGACACTCGGTTGCATGTCCAGATCAGTCAAGGTATACATCTCGCCTTACATGCCCAACTGAGTCAAGGAAGAGGACACCCCGACCTACACTACAATGTAGTGGTTGGACGAGGATATCTCAAACAATACCTAGGACACCTCCATCAATGCACATTGAAGACCCAGGGATGAGGACATCTCAACTAATGCACATTGAAGACCCAAATGATGATTACACCTTGGCCTGTACCAAGAAGTCAAGGGCACGTATGCCACTAGTGCAGTACGGTTCCACATAACCAAAAGGATAGATCACAAAAGGATTAAGCATATGCAAACAAATTAGGAAACCTTGAAATGAGGTAATCTTAGGATTCCTTGGCCCAATAAACAAGGACCATCCAAGTACTATATATAGTCACAATTCACGACGTATGTGGGTAGAATCATTTTTATTGTCAAATCCCATCAGTAATATGCTTCTAAATTGGAGTGTCTTTGCAAGCATCCCCTCCACCTAGGACATCCGATCACGCTGGAAGAGGACATTTTGACACATCAAAGTAGAGGATATATCAACCCGAGGAGTATCTTTACCAGGTTTCCCGCTAAGGTCACATCACCCTCATAAGAAGAGAACATCCAGGCCTTTGTAGTGAAGAGGACTTGTTATATAGAGAATTGAAGGAGAGTGGACACTCAAGTTACCTAGTATGCCTTGGTCTAGATAGAAGACTTGTGTACCTTAAGGTAATATAGGCCTGATAGGAACATCTAACTCCCACCGTGGAGACGAGATCTATCTTGTGAAGAAAAGGTTACATAGTGTTTAAAGGAAGTAAGATGACAAGTACAAGAGAATTTGGTATTCCATTCTACTAAGATGGCCATGCTAATGGAAATGCAAAAGAACTGTGTCGACACCTCGACCTCAACCTCTTGACCACGAGGTCACATCCATTCCAGCTCAACATTGAAGTTCTCATCCCTCTTCATCTTTACCTCAGACTCAACCTCTCAACCTTGAGGTCTCATCCTTTCTATCTCGACCTTGAAGTTCTCATCCTTTTCATCTCGACCTCGACATCTCAGCGTCGACATTTTAGCCTCCATATCTCGACCTCGTCACCTTGGCCTCAACCTCTCCACCTTGAGGTCTCAACCTTTCCAGCTTGAAATTGAAGTTCTCATACCTTTTATATCGGCCCCCACATCTAGACCTCAACATCTCAGTCTCCATATAGCGGTCTTGACACCTCGACCTCAACCTCTCAGTCGTGAGGTCTCATCCTTTCTAGGTTGACGTTGAAGTTTAGATCCATTTCTACTTAGCCTTCACACCTCGGCCTCAACCTCTCAACCTCCACACCTCGGCCTCAACCTCTTAGCCTCCACACCTCGGCCTCAACCTCTCAGCCTTCATGTCTCACTTTTTCCATAATGTTATATCCCTCTCTAGTGATCTTTTGTCATTAGTTTCTATCTGGGTGGTATTACGAAATTCCTTCACTTCATCCATTTGCATGAACTTTGTGGCTTGAGTTCGTAGTTCATCCGAATTGGCAACAAGTTTCTTACATAGGTTGTCCATGAAGGGTTCGGCTCTCAACATGGTGATGAGATGAGGCATTGTTGTCTATGGATTCAAGTTACTGATGTTTAACGATATCTTACCAAACCGCTTCATAAACACCTCGCGATTAACTTATTACAAGTTCCAAAGCTCATATTAAATTATTACAAGTTCTAAAATCGAAGACAACTTAAAGAAAAGTACAAACTATTGAAATCAGTTTATTAAAATCATCCCCATAGCTAGCCCTCACTCTAGCTCTATGTGTTAACGACATCACCTGAAATATCATCTGCTCCCGTGTGTCCAGTCCCACGATCATCCCAAATACAAACATAAAGGGTGAACTCATAGAAATAAATAAGCAGAACAGTAGCATAAATCCCTCACCCAAAGCGTTCTAACTTAACGAAATACACATCTTAAAACCCATCATGATATTTCATGATTTCACGAAACTGTCCGCTTGTGGTCCAACCTCTATAAACCTCCCTGCTTGTAGTCCTACTTCTACGAACCTTCCTGCTCGTATCCTCACACGAGAGTATCATTAAATGAACCTCCCCGCTCATATTAATCACACGTTCCATCACCAATCACAAACCTACCCGCTCGTGATAATGTCAAGCATATCCTGGCCCAAGGTCGCCATCTAAAAAATGCAAAACACATAAAACAACCAATCTGCTTCTGGAACATCGCCTAGAGCTACCTCAACGAGGTTAAGTGCCAACCCGCTAGATTTGATCCAGTCCACATTGTTTCGCAACTACATAGTGATCCAGTGCTTTCCGCTAGGCGCCAGGTCACTAGTTTCACCCTCGTCGGGCGGTCCTAGAGTGTTGTCAGGCGCCATCCCTCTACTAGGCTTCCCTAAGCTTGTCTTTCACTTGGCGATATGCCCCGTGCCGCCATGCACCACACCAATATCGTTAATGTTATTGGTTTTTTATCCCTCGCTAAAGTTCTAGTGAACCTAGTACCCTAAACACACAATCCATACATCATGCACATCGATCCTATATACAATATATACTAGCTTAATTGCACACAATGTATTCACCAATTGGTATCCTGTTAATTACATGAATTCAACAAGGAATCACCCATGCTTCCATCAAACTTATTAAAATGCAATACAATCTCAATGCCATACATATTCATAACTGATCCATCACAAGGCAGTGCATGCATTATTACCACGTTTCACTTCTTTACAATTCAATATGTCTCAAATTCACAACCAATCTTGCTTGTAGTATTCATATATATCCAATTACACCTAGACGAACACAAAAACACCACAAGTTACTCCGGCCATCATGATTCAGTTCATCCCCTTTCCCAACATGATACCACACATTTGTTCATGCAACAATTCACCCAAGACAATCATTATACAGTAGTATTTCACCAATTTATATCATAAATCACTCAACAAAAATGAAGAAAATATATTCAGAATCTCAATCATGTCGTAGTTCAACAAAAATTCAAAAGTCCCAAAAATCTCACGTGCCTCCTAGCGGCCCATAGCCACCACTAGACGGTTTCTGGAAAAATCCTAGAAGTGTCCATCACATCCATGTGTCGCCTGACAGCCCAAAAACATTGCTAGGCGATTTCTAGGCAGAAACCCTGAGACGCGAAAAAACTAAGAAACACAAGCGGAAAAGGATGTACAAGCTTCAATGCAGTAAAAAAAACACATAATTCGTAAAGTAAACGCCTAGGTGCAACTCCCCTCACCTGGAATTCTTGTTTCAAAAGAGCTTCTAAATTTTTTTGTTGGTCCAACCTTGGCTTTTCATTCACACAAATAATTTCATACCACACCACCATGCATGTATCCAAAACGAAATAAATAATTAAACATCACATTAATGGCATACACAGGACTCGAACCCAAGTCCTCTCAACATAACCAAGTACTCTTAACTACTTGAGCTTGAATTGTTCATTGTCTTAACTCTTTGCATTAATTAATATAGAGATCCCTTTATTTTATATTTATTAAATAAATATTTATTTATTTATTTAATTTTCTCGGGTATTACAATTTGTAGTACTGTTGTATAGACTCATGCTTAAACCTTTCCAGCATAGGGGAAGTTCAACCTCCATGATCCCCTCCATGAACGGATGCCGACGAGGCACCCCTTCCCGTATGTGTCTTCTTCCTCCTCACCGGTCCTTGCCCTACGAGGCTCCTCATTCCTTGATTGAGGCTCCTCCAACTGTTTCCGGGTCCTTTGATTTTCTGCCTTTAAGGCATTGATCTCTTGCTCATTTTGCCGCCTCATCTCATCTAACTGTCTCTACATTTCCCTCTACATCTCTGCTAGTGTTTCATTTTGATCCATTATTGCTCTTATTGAAACCATTTTTTCCTAACACCATATTCCCCATGGTGGGCGCCAATGTTCTTGTATTGAACTGAGTAATCCTGGAAGACCTTGCTCTCCTCTTTCCACAAGCTCCTTTACACTCCTCCTAGAACTCCTCTTCCACCGAGACACGTGGGACGTGGGTACCTGCAAGTACTTCGACACTAAAGTTATTGACCAAAGAAATGAGCATGCGGTGATATCGGATAATAGTGGAATAGTTTTTAGATACCTTTTACATGCCTTTTAATCCATATTATATACCTAATTTCCTTCATTCCCTTCAGTAATGTCTATATCTTTTCCATAAATACTCGTAAATGTCTTATCGTAACTTTCGTAACACCTTAAATGCTACTCATTGCAAGCTTTAACTGCATGATTCCTATCATAACTCCACAAAGCCGAAACATACTCGACCCACCAATAACTGGTGGTATTGGTCATGATGTGTCCAACCATCCTGGACCGAGAACTTGCTGGTTTTACCTCACCATCTACACTAAATATTTCAGTTTCTTGAAATTGTTGAAATCCCTTATTCAAACACAAGTCATTACGGGCATCTTGTTAAATAGTAGTATAATTTACTAGGGCAAGGAAAGTGCATTGTTTTAAGGGAACTCTTTACTTTTGACAAGTAAAAGACACCTCTTAAAATGACAATATATGAAAATAAATTATTTTGAAAATATCAAAAATTAAGTTAATTATTTTAATTTTTTATTTTTGTTTAGTTTATTACACTTTTATAATAAAAAAAACTGATACTTCTATATTTAATATAATATTATAATATATTTGAAATATAATTATTAAAAAATGATTATATATGTAGCTTTACTCTTGAGTTTATTTGTAATTTTGTTGACTTAACATATAAGATTGATTTACGAATGTCATTATAGATTTCAACACATATTTCTTACACGCATGTTCTAAAAAAAACTTGAAGTTTTATGATTTTGCAAAGAATTTTCTTAGCAGTCATAATTTTAAGTGGGTAGAGTATTTTCCTTGGGAAGCATTTCATTCAAGAGCACCAACAATTCTGTGAAACTTTTACCCGTCCACCCATTGATCGCTTTCAAATCCACGAGTCTTAAAACCGCTGACAACTGCGTGAACTTAGTTGAACCGACATACAACGGAGTTTCTGCGTCAGCAGACATCGTCTCAAACAAATATGGTTGTACAAAAGGTTATGCGATAACAACCCGTATCATGTCCTCCATATTGTCTACTTCCACTCGCTCTTCGTGTCCCTCTTCCATGGTAGAATTGACAACATGTTCTATTCGAAAAACAATTGGAAAGTCTATTAATTCGCCGTGCCATATCCATATTGTATAACTTTTAAGAAAACCATCACAAATAAGATGTTCCCTAACTTGAGTTGCATTCAACTTTCTCCCATTCAAATAGTTGACACAAGGACAACTAAATTTCACCTCATCATCACTTCTACCTTCAAAACGTTGCGTAAATTGTATAAATTCTTCTACTCCTTTCTCTTACTCAACATTAATGTGCGTTGAATTAATCTAATCTTTATCCATAGTATTATATATTGAACTAAAATTGCATGAACAATTTCAGTAATCTTTGAATGAATAAGAAGATTCACTTTCTTTATTTTATTGGTACATATTAATTTTAAAAAACATATCTTAAATTTCACAAAATTTTGTTAGTATTTCGCATTGGTCTTCAAGATACACGAAATGAAAGTGATTATCCCCTTCTATTAATTTTTAAATATATATAACTTCTTCGAAAACAAAACTTGAGAATAATACTTAGTTTTCATATTGAATCTTAAACGGGAAACTAAGGCTAACTTAAACTATAAGAAAATCAAACAATACATTTCAGAAAATAATTAATCACATATAGCAAACATAAGACAAATAAACATATTTAAACAAGATATACTAAAAAAATAATAGCCTCACAGTAGAAATAGGAACTTGGGAGCATGAGAAGCGGATAACATCTGAAAACAGAAGATGATGCAACAATGTGAGAGCTACAAATTCCACAATGCAACAACACCTGATGATGAAAAATGCAACCATAAAACTCAAAATACTATGAAAAATAGCATACAGAAGAAGCAAAGCAATATAAACGACCCAAAACGCAATGAAAAAACCAAAACGTGTAAAAAAACCTCATCGACATTGAGAGGTGATGATGCAATGGTGGCTATCGGCGGTAAAGGGTGGCACATCTGAGGCAGCAAAGCACGACGGAGGCAGCTGCAACAAGAACTAGCGACCAGACTGTGGAGGACAGTGGCATAATGGTGGTTTTTGCATAGAGGATTTTGGGACAAAGGGGAAAAATGGAAATTCGCGAATTTGGGAACCTTAATAGGGTATATGGCCTTAGTTTAATTAATAACTGAGGCTCAAAGTGGATATAGCCTCAGTCCTGTTCCATCTAAGGCTAAAAGTTGTGCTGACAGTGGCAATTTTGAAATATTAGGGAAGTCTGATGCGTTGTAGACTTTGGTTGCGTTATGAGCAAAGCAAAAAAGCCCTTATAGGCTTCGGTTACGATATGACCCAAGGAAGAAATGTTCCCAAAATTGCAAATTTCATCGCGTCCTTATAAGCTTTGGTTCATCCATAACTATGGCCTGAAAGGCAATTAAAATTCCAAAACTGCACTAGTGACATCAAAAGTATATAATGTAATAAAATATTGAATAAATAATAACATAATAAATGTAGATATTTTATTTTGCTCAAAGTTTGTTATTATAGTGACTATGATATGAGATATTGAATTCCTTTTATATTGTGTAGGGATGGCAATGTGGGTTGGGCCGACTAGTTAAGGGCTGGCCCGCGTAAGCCCCGCACATTGCGAGCTGGCCCGCCCCACCCCGAACAATTTATGTGGGCTGCAGTCACTGGCTCGCCCTACACATCACTTGACCTGCGGGTCCTCGGGTTGGTCCACTTTTTTTTAATTAATTTTTTTTTAATTCTTATGATAAAACTTTCAATGATTAAAAATTGGGATACTTTAAGAAGTTCACAAAATTAAGTAAAGACTTTGGGGAGTTGGATGATAAATTGATAATTCAACATTTTCATCATATTCATATTCATACTATGACATACAAAATGTATTCTTTAAATTTTAGCACATTTAAAAATACATAATACTTGTCTTTCCCAGTTATACAAGAATTTGGAACGTTAATGCAATGGTCCATAAAAAAAGTAATTAATATACACAAGTGCAAGTTTTTTTTTTAATTATGTGGGTCGCGGGCTTATACAGGCCGGGCCACTACGGCCTGCAGGCTCACTACCCTAGCCCGCCCCACATTTTTTTCGTGTGCCTGCGGGTCAACCCGACTGGCCAGACCCATATTACCATCCCTAGTACTGTGTTAATGAAAAACAATGAATATTTGCATTGTTTTATGTAAATTTAAACAATTATATAAAATTATATGTGCATATAATACTTATTATCTCTAGAGAAAGTAACTTTTATTAAATTTTAAAATGCAGTTTTATGTATAATTTTATTGTTAAGACTCCCTTAATATAATAAAGTTATAAATCATAAACCTATAATGAATGAAGAATGTGATCCATATGAATAACAATGACATTGACATAAATAACAATGACATTGCCATTATCGTTATATAAAACCATCATACAACAAAAGTATATACATAACCATTTGTGGTTGTTTTTATATAAGTGCGAGACACATGCTTATAAATAAAATTTTATAAGAGATTCAACCACAAATTTGTGTTACATCTGGATTGACGAGATGCTATAATTGCAAAATGTGTTTTATACAACTGTTAAAATAGTCATCCAATGACGATCTTTCAATCTTCACATATATAATCATTGTTAAAGGTCTAATAAAACAATGATGAATAAATGACCCTAGTTAAAAAAAAATCATAACAGTTTCGTCTTGTGTAATGTTAAAAAAGAAAAAGAAAAACAAACAAAAAATATTTTTTTAGCAAAAACATATGACAACGGTTTTGCAATAAACACTTGTGAAAAGTCAATCAAAACAAGAAAAAAAATGTAATGTGATGTATCACGACCATTCACTCTATAAATGTCGTAAAAAGTGCAAAACTGCGATGGTTCATATTTTAACTGTAGTTAAAAAATGATATTTCTTAAATGATATTTTTAAATTGAATGACACAATCCCGCATAAATTTTCAAATTCATATTCTTTTTTTAATCATTCAAGACAACATTTCAATAAATTATAAACATATATAAGTTCTAAACAAAGATTAGTGAGCATAGTTTTAAACAAAGATTAATAAAAATAGTTATAAACCAAGCATAATAAATAAACATATACAAGTTCTACCAATTAATTGTCTACTACTCTAAATTGTTATATCTATCAACAAAATACTTAGCCCATGTTTTTTTAAATAAGCTAATGCATTTGAGTACAATAGTGTCATAAAATCTACAAAATGGAATTGAAGTTAAGATTAGTCCATGTGAAAGTAATCAATTATTTTATACGTGTAATAGTGAGTTATAACATATTACTTGATATCAACCTCTTTCAAAACCAATTTGCACAATGGTTGTCATCCAATGCATAAAGTAATAGCCACACTCATAGCCTTTTGTTTATTTATATGTCTTTGGCATGTCATCTAAGGTGTTTAATATGTCTTTTAATATTCCATACCCATCAGATAAAGTATCTTCTTTACCTCATAATTTTGATCAAGTCTTGTATTACTCGCTAGAAGCATCTTTTTCAACAATTGAAGTAATCATGTGAAGATTTTGCCGTATTGTAAGACTCGGGAAAATTAAAAAAATAAATAAGTATTTATTTAATAAATGTGACAGCGGGAATCCCTAAGTTATTTAATGTGGAAAGAAAAGATAAGGAACAATGGTAGCTCAAGTGGTAGAGCATGTTGACGGTGTGGGGAGGACTTCGGTTTGAGTCTTGTGAATGCCATTTATGGGTTATTTTTATTATTTAATTATTTTGCATACAAGCATGGTTATGGGATAAGAGGTTATAAGGCATGGAGCGCATGAAATGTTAAGAAACATGAATTGGTTGAATGGTTATACATTGACTTGACATTGGCATGGTTGTGTGTTCAAACCTTCGTAGACATGAGTTAAGTTTTCTTTTTGCTAAAATTATTTTTAGCATGGATGAGAAGGGTCAAAAACCCTAGCCGTCTACAAAGAAGGTAGAGAGGTTGAGAAACCACCAAGTAATGGAGAGTTGGTGTATTTTAAACTCATCCTTAATGGATTTTTCGTTTTGGGCAATTAAGGGAGAAATAATGAGGCTAATGATGGAGGCGAAGGGTGAGAGTAGGGTCTTGGTGAAGGAATTTTCGTGTGGCCACTAAAAGGGAGTTGGAGAACCTTAAAACAACACTAAGGAGAGTGTCAGAAGGTTGAAATGAGTGCACAAGGACGAAGATCAAAGGGTAGATCAAATGTCAAACATGGAAGGACTCTAAAAGCACTTTTGGAGCGGGAAATTCAGGTTAAGGGAGCTATATCTCGTGTTTTCAATTTTGATGAATGATTTTGTGCAGTATGTATGCATGTGGTTCAATTTCTGCGAATATTTTTCGTGTTTCTAGAATTTTCCAGAAACCGCCTGGTAGTCATGTGCGACTCGCCAGGCCACGCATGCTCTAGACCTAGTCTTCTGGGTTTGCTGTTAAGGATCGCCTGGCGGTGAAGAGCTACTGCAAAGCGATGCACGTGGTGTTCTATTCACGAAAAATGTTGTTTTTCGTATTTTTCACGGAGCAAGTATCGTTGGGCACTGGTTTTGTACTACCAGGGGCCAAGTTCCTGACTTTTGGGCGCTAGACGCCACCGTTTTTCTGGTTTGTGCAGTTTTCGTAAAACTGCATTTTCAGTTCGTTAACCATCCGATTTATGTGAAATTTGGACAGGTGGTCCATAACATGTAGTTCTTCACAGTGCAAATTTGATTTGGAGGTCAGTAGCTAGAGATATATGTTACTCATGATTGTTGGTTTGGAAGTCTTTAAAATGCATGAATAAACTCTTTATAATTTCAAGTAACTACTAATGTGGCATGAGTTGCAAGCATGATTGGGTTATGTTGTAAGTCTCTATGAATTTGAATGTTCCTTTGGGTTAGTCACATATTGAGAATTGATTTAATGGTGAATGCATGTGTATGAATATAAATTAAATTATTGCATAGGAGGTGAAATGCTATATTAATTTGCATCGATATGAATTTGAATGTTCCTTTGGGTTAGTCACATGCTGAGAATTGGTTTAATGGTGAATGCATGTGTATCAATATAAATTAAATTATTGCATAGGAGGTGTGAAGTGCTATATTAATTTGCATCGATGCATAGAATCATGTACTTAATTTGTTAGAGGGTTGTTGCTTTATATTTGATTTGAGCATGCGTTATTCATAGGTTGAAAATGTAAGCCAGTAATGTCTTCGCTATAATTCTACAAATCTTTTATGATTGGGAAATTAAGTTTCATTTTGGGATTGGGGGATGAATGAAATCTGTAAAAATAGGACGAATTGCATGGTTGGGGTTCACGCAGATGTAGAAATCTGGGCAAGAACCCAAATTCTGTATGCACCGCCTGGCGGAGCATGAACTGCCGCCAGGCAACACATTAGGATTGTGGGTGTTCTGAGCTAATTTTTTGAATGGGCGTGATTTGGGTCATTAGGTGATGATATGTGTAAGCTAGGAAAATGACAAATGTGGTATGAAGGAAGTGTGTATAAGTAAGACCTCTAATTATATATGCACAGGTGTGATGATTGGTATCAATTGCATGAAAAAATAAAGGTTTATTTGATTGGGATGTGATCAGGTGACTGTTTTAGTTACTGTGGTTATGTGTATTAGTGATGTGTGCATATATATAGTGGTAGTAACTTGCATGTTGGAAAAGATTAAGTGTATGGTAAAAATGCATATGTTAAGTATGAAATGTTGATAAATGGATGTGTGCATTGTTATTCATTTATAAGGACTATGATTGGATGAGTTATATGATTGTTGAATAAGTGAAGTGTTATGTTGGCGGAAATTATAGTCGTGCAAGTATAGGTAATTTAAATACAGTTAAATTTATAGCTTGTATGTATGGTTGAACTGTTGAGGGGTGTTGAAACTCCGTGGTAGAGTGCTAAACCAGTAGCTGGAACGTTACTAGTATAGCACCTAACGACACATGTATGGCCCTAGACGATAGGAGTACCAGGGAAATCCCTGGAACGCGTGGCACTTGGTGGTGAGGAATGACCCGCCAGGCGATAGCCCTTTGTCAAAGGCTCTACTTGTGTTTGGCACTTGGTGACGAGAAGGCTCCGCCAGGCAATTTACGCTGGAACGTCGCTTGGCATTTCTTAGTCAACGCCAGGCGAGAGCACAAAGTATAATGTAATTGTGTGGCTTGCGTTTTATATGTTGTATTGTGGGACTTAGACCAGGAGATGCTTGGGTCATGAGAGAGGAGGTTCATGGCTGGTGGTGAACACGTGATGATATGAGCGGAGAGGTTCATATCTTGATATTCTCGTATGGGGATACGAGCGGGGAGGTTCATATGTTCCATGCTCACATGTGAGAGATGCTACGAGCGGTGAGGTTCGTTGTTGGTGGATCACGTGTATTGTACTACGGGCGGGGAGGTATTCATTAGAAGACGTAGAACGCGGGTAACATGGTAGTGGCTATGTGTTATGGAATCAAAGGATGGAAATTCCTTTGGTGTGTTCGTGTTGCTATAATTGTTTCATATTATGTGTATGGTTTAAATTGTTAGCTCACCCTAACTACTTGTGTTTTGGTGATGATCGTGTACGCGGTACACGGAAGCAGATGTTGTTGCAGGTGGATCTAGTGAGGCATAGAACCAGAGTGTGGGTTATCATGGGAACATTTCTACAGAGAGTTTATTTTATGAATTTTAAAGTTTCTCTTGTAATCAATTGAATTATAGAAATTGGTTTTATTATGAGACGATTTTTGATAATATATTGAATTTTATAATAATTAGCCTAGAGCTGGTTTTTGTTATGAAATAAAGTTGTTATATTTCCTGTGTTTTGGAAAATTGAGCTTAATAAATGAGGTTTTAATATTAATATCCTATTTTATTAATTAAATTCGTAATATCCAGACCAGATGTTACACGTATGGTAGGTCTAGGTACCATCATATATCTTGTCACTACAAAATATAATATAGCGGTATTATGCAAAACATCGCAATACTTGCCATTTAATGCACTACACAAATAATGAGAGTTGAAACTACTGTGTTCGCTGCACAAATAATGGCAATAAAAGTGTCATACTTTGTTTATTTTAAAATAGTTCTAATAAGAAAAATGACAATTAAAAGCGCAACTATTTTCACTATACTGAAATGAAATACATCATTTTGAACTATCATAAATTGAATGAAAAAGTATGTTTATAATTTCATTATTTATTTAACGTGTTTTTCATACAATTAGAAAAGTTAAAAAAAAAAGAGTATGTGATACATAGATAGTTTTGATCACAAATAATTTAATTCACAATTCACATTAAAGAAAGTTCATATTATCCAACATCATCCAAAAGTTTGCATGTTGGAAACAAAAAAAAAAACATCTTACATCATTATAATAGATTGTCCTAAATTTCTATAGCTATGTTCTGAAATATTGATAAGTGTACCCAATCACACAAATAATAAAATGAAAAATTTGAATATCGTTTTCCCAAAGAGACTCGCATTTGCTTAGAGAAATTGTGATTATTTACTAGTTAAGGCTAAGAACTTTTAAAATAATGAAAATATTGAATTTTTAATAAGACAAATATAAAATTATTGAAAACAATTAAATTGATGAAATTAACTATGCGATAAAGACTTCACTAGGTTAAATTTCATGTTTCAATTTAATGTAAAAACACTAAACAATATACTTCCAATTTTTACTCTAACAATTACACCACAAGCTAACAAGCCCTAATTCCTTCAAGTGAAGTGTAAACATTACTAATAAAATTTCTAGCCCCTTAGATATTTTTACCTAAAGTTCACATTATATTAAGATGTTTAAATTGGCTAATTGATTAAACTTTATGTCTATAGGTAAAATCTATTAGTTTCTCTATCCTAATCAAGGTTCTAAATTATTTTCGAATAATTAGATATCAACAAATAGGCATCATTAATCATGCAATTAAGAACAAAAATATAATACAAGAGTAATGGAAAAGAAGTATATTAAATAACAGAAATCACAAAGAGTGAAGATATATTACATCCAACCCCAATGAATAAGGGACTTAACTGCTCCTATATATTCTGAGCAATTGAAAATAAATAGATGATGAAAATAATAATGATAATGAGTGTCTCCAACCTCCATGATGCCCATCTGTCGTTTCTCCTTTAAGGTTAGTTCCCTATTCACCAAAAGATTGATTTTTAATTCTATGACGTATTTTATTTAATGATTTTACAATGCCCAAATCGTTAGGCAAACTAAAGTCATTGGGTGACTTGACCTCTCTTGCTGGGTGAATGGAGTTTGCTCGTTGGGTGAATCAGCGAATTGACTAGGCCTGGAAAATAACACTACTTGAATATATTTTAATTAACTGATAATCCTTGATATATTCTTCGTTCTTTTTGAGATTTCCCCTTATCTACAAAATATTCCACAAATAAATCCAAATACTCCTCTTTCCAAAATTATTTAATAAATCCATAATTATTTAGACCAATAATAATAAAAATACCAATAAAGCATAAAAATAAACATAATAAAAACCATGATAATGACAATTATCGTGTTCTTAACTAGTCTTGTCTCCTTAACAAATTATCATGAAATGTTAAATAACCTTAACAAAATTTGGTTGAAATAACTAAATTCACACATTTCTAAAATTAAGGGACTAAATTGGGTCAAAGTTTCGAAGAGGGACTAATTCCAAATTTCATTAAAAGTTAAGGGACCAAAAAGATATTTAACCCTTATTATTAATATGTTAATATTTACTCCAATAGGTGTATCTCAAAATATTTTGTAGCCTTTTTGGGTGATGAGACTAATTAGGCCTTCTTGGGCTACATTACTCAACCCACCTATTGGGTCAGGCAAGTACATAAGCCCTCTTAGTTGCGACTATAACTGGCCTTTTGGCTGAGTTGTAATTGGCTTTATGTTTGCAGTTAGATGGGCAATTTGGCAGAACTATTTGTAGTTGTCTTTGACTTTACAGGTAGATTGGTCATTTAGCTAAGTTGTGGGTGGTTGTCATTGACCTTGCAAGTGGATAGGCATTTTGGTCGAGCTGTGATTGGTCGTCTTTGACCTTGCAAGTGGATGGGACGATTGGTTGAGCTATGGGTGGTCATCTTTGACCACGGATGTTGGCTTAAGGGATTTGAATTATTGACTTAGGCAAGATCTGATAATACTTATCTAAGAAAGCTTTGTGTTGCCAACTTAGGCAAGCATTGTGTGTGTTGTCGACTTAGGCAAGCTCAGGTGTGCTTTAGTGAGCTTAATTTGATCCTACCGTCTAGGTAGACTAAGGTGTCTCTTGAGCGGGCTTAACTTATGTTACCATGTGTTAGTAATCGCGTAGAAGAATAATTCACGTTTGGACAAAAACCAAAAGGGAAGGTGAATTGAGTTTTTAATAAAAAATGTGCTTTAAAAAATTTTCCCTTTTAATATCAAAGATCAATTAAAATTCTTTCTTTTATTATAATAAACACAATAAAATAAACGAGATTAACTCAATCACTTAAATACATCACAAATACAATCATAGATAAGAAAGTTTAGGGTTTAGAAAATACCTTTCTTGAAGGCACAAGAGATGAAAGACACCTCCCTTGAAATTCACAAGCGATGAATACCTCTCTTGAATCACACACCTTTCTTGAATCACAAAGGATGACCAACTTTTCCTAACAAAAGCAGCAACACTCAATCACTCAAGATCTCATTTTATGCAAGTTATCGCTCTACCCAAACTAGGTTTTTCAAAGTCGTCCCATAAGTACACAAACTTCTCTAACTTATGTATCTCCAAATGAAAGCCTACCACTTTATTTATAGAAGCTTATTTAAAAATTAGGTTAAGAATATGAAAAATTATGTCACAACCACCACAGATAATCGATTATCACAAAAACTATTATAAAAACATTTTTCTCAAAAATCACTTTTAACTGAGATAATTGATTATCACTAAGAATAATTGAATCGATTATCATAAGTTATAATCGATTATCACAGAAACTATTATAAAAACATTTTTCTCAAAAATCACTTAATTGAGATAATCGATTATTACTAAGAATAATCATTATTCCAGTGAGTTTTGAAAATAAATAAAATTCTCTTTGTGCTCTACTACTTGGGTTTCCCTTTTGACTATTGACATTCTAATTTAACTATTTTAAATAACACACACAGATTACAAGACCTAAACAACTAAACCCTTAAGTCTTCAATGTATCTCTTGAATCCAAGCATTCTTTTAAGTCTTCAACATTTTTCCATGCATCATCATTAAGTCTTCCAAACTTCTTCATAAGTCATCATCATCATCACCAAAACTCCTTATTGAAGGAAGATGTTCATCTTCTTTTTGTCAACAATCTTCCCCCTTTTGATAATAATAAAAAATTGTTGAAGACTTGTGATATGTCTTGTTCTTAATCAACAACTTAAGAGAAAAGAGTATAATCCAAAAACAGATAAATAATTTTTCTCCCCTTTTAAAAACACAAGGTATTACAAGCCACACACACACACACACCTTAAATATGTACACGTTATCACAAGATGTCAATACAAATATATCTCCCCTTTTTTTATCATAAACAAAAATGAAGCTTTTAGATAGCTGCCCCTAAATAAGATAACTTACAAAAATTGAACTCCCTCTTTATTTATACTTTCATATAATAGAGACTTCCATTTTTCTCCCCCTTTTAATAGAAAAAAATAGCTTAAGAGATAAACTCTCCCTACATGTAATATTTCTCATTTTTTTATAAAAACAAACATTTCAAGAACAAATACTCCCCCTTCATAGAATTTACCAGGATACCAAAAGTTTGGGGAATATATTAGCTCTTGAACATCCAAAGAGAGTTTTTGATTTCGAAATAACTTGCAAGACAAAAAACAATAACATTTTGGTCCCCAAAAACTTATTTTGGGTCCTTTGAGGTTAAAAATAGGTTACTTTACAATAGGAATCCAAGCATATATTCTATTAGGGACATCAAAATGTTTGATTATAAATTTATTTAAAGTGTGCCATTTTGCATATAATAAAAACATGCTACACAATTTAAATTCCTAGAATAAGACTTACCTTTTTCTAACCATACCCTAGGAGTTCTTTTATTTTTATTCTTGAGAGCTTTCTTATTTCTATTTGAACCTTTTTTTTCTTAAAGGTAGGTCTTTCAAAATATTTATTCTTTGTTGCATCTTCAAGTTGTTTTTCAAGAATATTTAAATCAAACATGTAACTCTTGCAAAATGCACACTCAACATTTTCAGTCTTTTTATTTTATAAAATTGATATTTTATGTTTAAAAATTTATTCTTCTTCAAGAAATTTTTCAAACTTACTTTGTAAATCCTTAAAATGTTATTTTAATTCCTTATGAGCAACATCTAATTTACTAGATTTATGAAGTAGTTATTAGAATGCATTGTACAAAGAATTATAATCATTGTCATGACTACGAGAACTTACCTCACCATTAGAAGATTCATGGTTAGCCATCAAACACAAATTTGCTTCCTCATGAGATTCACTAAGTTGGATGAGCTTGAGGCATTATCCTCCTATAAGACTCAGGAAAAATTAAATAAATAAATATTTATTTACCAATAATTGTGGATTGGAAGTATATCTAAAAGCATTAGTAGGCTACGTTATATAACAAAGAGTAATGGTAACTCAAGTGGGTAGGAACACTTGGTGCATTTGAGGGGTCTTGGGTTCGAATTATGTGTATGTCATTAGTGTGCTACTTTAATTATATAATTTTATTTTGCATGTATGTACGACCATGTGATGGGTTATTATATTTGTTTATGTGTGTGAACTGTCATGAAACATGTAATGGGTTGTTGGTTGTGCATATGTTTGGTAATTGTGTGGATGGACGACCCAGTAACCCTAGTTGTCTTTAGAGAAGTTAGAGGGGTAGTGGCTATGGAGTTATTGAGTAGAAACTCCATGTAAATGCCAATTGATGGCAATTAATTCTTAGGTTTAATTACTCGGATAATACCCACTTTGGTAGGAAAGTATCAATTTGGTACCCGCTGAAAAAAAAGTGTCAATTGCGTCCCCACTTTTGAAAAAGTGCATCAATCAGGTCCCTTTCAGAAAAAAATAATTAACGCCGTTAACGGCAGGCCACGTGTCACTCTCACGTTTTTTTATTTTTTTTAATTTTTAATTTTTTTTTAATTTTTTTTAATTTTTTTTAATTTTTTTTAATTTTTTTTAATTTTTTTTTAATTTTTTATTTTTTTTTGTAATTTTTTTTATTGCCACGTGTCAAGTCCCTGTTTTGACACGTGGCAATGTCAGTGCTATGTGGCAGGATAATGCCACGTGTGACAATTGTCATTGTACTGATTTCAATTTAGTACCCATATGTACCTGATTGTTTCAATTTCGTACCCATTTTTGTGTTTTTGGTTCAATTTTATCCCAATTTTTTTTAATAATTGAAGTATATTTTTTAATTCATTTTTTTATAAGATTAATACTAATTAAGTATAAATATTTTTACAAAATTAAGTAATTATATTTATCTTAAAATTTAGTAGTCATAGAATACATTGACAAGATATGGGTTAATAATATACAATAACATAATATGCTAAAAATTTATTTTTAATAAAAAAATATTAGTATAACATTTATACAAATAATAGATTTGGTCTTGAATTGGACAGAAACAATATTTTTTACTTTGAAAAAAAAAGTAGATGATTATATTGTTCTATTAGTATAACGTTTTTTGTACAACTAAATTTTAATATAAATATCAGAGTACTTAACGTTGTAAAAATATTTATACTTAATTAATTTTAATATTATAAAAAATTGACTTAAAAAATCTTCTTCAATTATTTAAACAAATTGGGATAAAATTGAACCAAAGACAGAAAAGTGGGGACTAAATTGAAACAATCAGGTACATATGGGTACTAAATTGAAATCAGTACAATGACAGTTGTGACACGTGGCATTATCCTGCCACGTGGCACTGACATTGCCACGTGTCAAAACAGGGACTTGACACGTGGCAATAAAAAAAAATTTTAAAAATTAAAAAAAAAATTAAAAAAAATTTTAAAAAAAAATTTAAAAAACGTGAGAGTGACACGTGGCCTGCCGTTAACGGAGTTAATTATTTTTTTCTGAAAGGGACCTGATTGATGCACTTTTTCAAAAGTGGGGACGCAATTGACACTTTTTTTTCGACGGGTACCAAATTGATACTTTCCTACCAAAGTGGGTACTATCCGAGTAATTAAACTTAATTCTTATTTTCGTTTTCATTTTATTAAATTATCTTTATGGCTAAAAAAATAGGTGAAAGGGCAAATTAGTGAAGGAAAACGAGTGAGGTTTGTGTGGCTACTAGGGTAAAGTAGTGATTAGGTAAGCATTTGTTCACACGCGTGTCTTGACTGTGTTGCTTCACACCAAATTCAAATTAAAGAATAGAAACAAATATTGCATGAATGAATATAAAAGTGGGGTTCGCGGTTAGTCAAAACGTGGGATGAATGAATATGGTAAATATTGCATGATTATAATATCATGTATGGTTCATGTATTATTTTACTAGTTTTTAACGAAAAGTGATGTGTTTTACGTTGCAGCTTTTTATGTTCCAATGAATAAAACGATGTACTATTTTATTAGTTTTTAAAAAAATTTAGTTCCATGTCACTATATAATGTGGTAATTTCATGTACCGAGTGCCTTCCATGGGATTTCACCACCAATCAAATTTTTATTAATATTTCTATCTTTGTTTTCTGAAAATTCATGAAAATATTTAAAAAAATAGCAATTTTTTAATTGCTTTGTCTCACCTTTTGTGTAGAAAAAGATGTTGGTGGAGCTCCAAAGGTGCATGAAGAGCTCCATGGGCAGCGGAAATTGGATGAAGGAATGGAGGCAAGTTGGAAGGCACTTGCAAGCAATGGAAGGTGAGAGAGGTGATAGGATTTCCTAATCTATGCTAGCCTAAGGAAAATGGCTAGAGGTAGAGAGAGGCAATCTCTATAAAGGGGTGACTCTCAAAGGCAATAGAGGGAGGAGTGCTCTCAACTCAAGTTGCATCTATTGCTTAAAATTTCAAGAGTGTCTACAAATGAGTGAAATTTTGGCTTTTATATGAAGCCATTTACACA
>Ga0214544_1000469_pt1 | contig 73325 bp, 36 predicted proteins | sample CNSS3metaG_FD_160074 | JGI IMG/M metagenome (GOLD analysis project Ga0214544, IMG submission 160074) | Root nodule microbial communities from cowpea collected in UCLA plant growth center, Los Angeles, California, USA - CNSS3 | ecosystem: Host-associated > Plants > Roots > Nodule | place: USA... | reverse complement strand
TTTTTTTGTTTTTAGTTTTCATAAACTTCAAAAAGTAAAAATTAAAAAAATGGTACAAGCTGACTTGTACTTTATAAAATTAAAGAAAATAAATTTTGACATATGGCCAGATTGAGCCAGAAATCAAAAAAAATTTCGTTTCCTCCCCAAAATAAGTCCATCAAGGACAGTTTTTTTTTTGAAATAAGTGAGGGGGAGACAAACTGTAGCTAGGATTTTTTTTTTCTTTTTTATGTTTTTCAATTTTTTGTTTTTGTTTTCATTTAAAAAGAAAAAAAAATTGTGATTTCTTTTTGAGAAAATTGTGAAAGTATTAACTTTTTACTAAGTGAAACTTTTAAACAATATGTCTCATAAGAAATCCACCAAAAATATTTCCCTACTTTCAATAAAACATATTGACATTGGATTTTTAGGATTTGATTCAGTAATTGGGATGATCATAATTCTTGAAAAATAAAAGTCATGTTGATATGAGTGGATTGTTTCTATGATTTGCTAAATGAGTTGATTTGAGAATTTCTTGATTAAATCTTTTGTGAAAGAATTTGACCTTGTGAGTCTTGAGCCTTAATGTAAAGGATGGACCGCCATGTGCCATTCCTATTTTTTCTTGAGTGACTTGCTCATGTTTGTTTATACTCAAATGTTTAGCTTGACTCTTTTGTTTTGCATCTTAGGTGAATATGCATGATTTGATATGATTGAGGCATTTCTTATTTTTAGCTACTTGGCCAAATAAGCCACCTTGATATTAATCCATTGGTAGCCCCTTTGAGCTTTTAAACCTTTTCTTTTTCTTTTTTTAAGCCTATTGCATAACCTTGGAAAGAAAAAGACCATATTCTACCTTAGGAAGAAAGAAGGAGCTAATGGTTGAGGAATGGTTGAGGAATAAAGTGTGTGGGTGAGTACCTCACCCACAAATTAATAAAAATGGCGAAAGGAAAAATTGTTGATGAAAAAGTATTGAAATAATTGCTTTCAAAAAAAAAAGCAACAAAGCAATAAACGAAAAAATAGTTGTTTTTGAAATTATGCTCCATTATTCTTTCTATATTTTAATTTCAAAAACCCAAAAATCCTAAAATTTTTCCTACCTTTGCCTTGGCCCTATTATAACATGTGAAAAGTCCTCATGATCTTTGAATGCATATTTTTCTGAAAGTTTGTGAATATCTTAGTCTTGTTAAATATTATGAATGTTTACTTGCATGAGTATTTTGAGTGAAAACACAAGCCAAAACACTTGAGCAAATTTTGGTGATAAAATACACATTTAATGTGAGTGTTTTCTTTCATAAACGATTGTCTTGTGAATTCAAAAGATTAACTCATGTGTGAAAATTAGAATCTTTCCGTTTGTTTATCCATGATAACTTGATTTCTAGAATATTGATTTGTCTCAAGTAAGACTCATTCCTTTAATCCAGTGTTGATGTGAAATAAAATACCTCAGAAGAAGTTTTGAAATTGCCTAATTTTGCCCAGGAGTGCAAAAGGATAAGTGTGCAAATTTGATAACGCTGTCGTTGACACCATCAAATTAATACTACTTATCTATAACAACTTCAGTATTGTTAAGAAAGTAGTCAACAAAATAGTAAGGGTAAAGTAACCCAAAGTCGTCTCCCAACGAACACGGAATTGATTTTTAACAAGTTATTTCTTATAAAACTATACAAGAGTTAGTCAAATAAAATTATAAAAAATATGAGGGATAAAGATAACAAGATAAAATAAGATATAAACAATAGTAAAGAAAATAGATTAATTCCATTGCTTTTTCAAAATAGATTCATCATTGGTTATCTAAAGATTATTGCTCAATTAATTATTGTTATAAATTTACAAATTAATCAATGTAAAGTCTCAATTAATTTGTTGGCGTCCTCACTTTTAACCAAAGTACAGTCTCAATCAAATTTACTATGCCTAATCATGTCTATTATTTTATCTCGTCACCAAATAAAAAGCTTAATTAATATAAAGTAAAGTCCCAATTAATTTTCGTTAGAGTAAATACCTTTAATCAAAGTAAAGTCTCAATTATTGGTAAAAACTCATTGAATCACATGAAAGTTTCTAAATAAAATCAAAGTAAAGTCTCAATTAGATTTAAAAACCCTTAAACTCATATGATCAACATGCATATAGATTTAAAATCATTATTTTTTACGTGATTCAAAGATAAAAGATATAGATGAATTAAAACCTCAACAATAATAAAAAGAACAAAGAAATTAATTGATCTAACCTCAGAATCCAATTAACAAATTACAATGGAATCAACCCAAGAAGTTTAGCACTCCATGAAATACAAAATAGAAATAAAAGAAGAATAGAGAGAGAAAGGAAACGAAATTAAGCCCCCCTGAGGGTTCCTAAACTCCGAAGTCTCGAGCTTGTTTTTCTGCTTCTCCCTTGGTCTCTTTATATAGGAATTGGACTTGACTTTTCTGTTGCTAAAACCTCTCAAATATCTTTTAAAATAAAGATAAATATAAATATTCAAAGATATTTGGAGAGATATAGACTATTTGACAAATATAATTAGTTAATAATTTATGATATAATTAAATAAATTAATTATTTAAAGATATCTAATAAATTATCACCAAATAATATTTGTATTAATTTTCTAAATAGCCCATTTTCAATCCTATAGTCCAATTTTGTTGAGACATCCAAAAATATCAATATTTGCAGTTAAACCCCTCTCCTTTGACCAATTTTTGACTTTTTGACCAGATTTGACCAGCTTTGTTGCTCCATTGACCAGTTGACCAGTTTGACTGTGCAATCATAGGCTGACACGTGGCAACTCCTTCTCTCTCCCAAATTAGGGTTTCCGTTTCTGCCGTAGGTTCGAGAATGACGGCTGCCATGCTTCCCGGTGCTGCGTTTTTCTTCCTTCACGATCTGCAACGGTGCGGAGACGATGGTGGCTGCTGGTGGTGGTGCGATTCGCTGGCGACGCAGATTTTTGCAGGAATGGCGTGGACGGTGCTGCAACAGATGCATAAATAGTGGTGATGCGGTGGCTGCCGGTTCAGTTCAGTGTTTCTGGTTCATGTGCGTTGCAGGTGTTGACAGAACAGTGGTGCCTGTCGCGGTGAAGATGATGAAGATGGTGCAGGTGCGAAGCTTCACCGACGAGAAGGAAGATGATGGAACTATGGTGGCCGGAGGCGGCGGCGGCTGCCGTGGAGGGTGGTCATGGTGGTTGAAATTAGGGTTAGGGTTTCATGTGTGAGATGGAGGAGATGATGACATGGCAGTGTCTAATTGGTGTAGATGTGTTTGCAAGGATTAATCCCACATGGCTTGATCTGGTTGGCTAATTTTAAAAGTTGAGGATTGCCACATAGCCTGATATGAGTGAGTTGGGTTTAAGTGGTAGGAGGGGGTGTGAATAGACATATTAGGGGGTGCAGAATAGGTTTTTGGTGAGACCCATTTAGAAAGAGGGGAGTGTATAAGCAAAAACTGGGGTGCAGAAGTGATTTTTCTAGAACTTGCTAATTTCAGCCTTATTTAAAGGAGTTTTTTTAATTTCAATCTATTTATTTTCCCACCTTTAAATAAGCTTAATCTTAACTTCAGCTGCATCAACAAAAGTTAAAATATCCAAAAATAATTTAGGCAACTAAAAATCACTTTTTAAGACATTTTTATCACACAAGTTCAAATAGCCTAATTATCATAATTATCAATTAAATCACTCTTTAAGCACATAAATTCAATTAAATACCCAGAATTAAACATTGAATGAGGGCAAAAATACGCACTCATCACCTACCTTTGGCATAAAAGGTATGGCCACTTACATTACAAAGGTTTGAAAACTCTCCAACAATGACATATGGTACGTGGATTGCCCAAACTTGAAGCATCAAATATCACTTGTACTAACTGTTTCACTGGCAAACAACATTGTAATCCAATTCCTTAAGCAAGTGAATCTCATGCTAGCAAGGTCTTGGAACTCGTTCATGTAGACATATGTGGCCCTATACAACCCATCTCAAATAGTGGAAACGATATTTCTTAAGCTTTATTGATGATTACAGTTGTAAAAGTTGGGTCTATCTACTTTCAAAAAAATCAAAAGCTTTGGATTTCTTCAAGTTTTATAAGAAATTGGTGGAAAAGGAAGTTGAAGCATTCATCAAATGCCTACGTACAGATAGAGGAGGAGAATTTAACTTACTTGATTTTAAATTGTTTTGTGAAGCAAACGGAATCGAAAGGCAACTTACCACACTTTATACACCACACCGAAACGGAGTAGCTGAACACAAAAATAGAATCGTCATGAACATGGTACATTGTTTACTTTTTGCCAAACATGTTCCTAAAACATTTTGGACAGAAGCTGTCAATTAGGCATTTTATCTGTTGAATTGATGCCCAACTCATGTTGTAAGGAACATCACTCCTCAAGAAGCTTGGAATGAAATCAAGCCTTTAGTGAAGCACCTTCGAGTGTGGGGTTGTGTGGCACATGTACACATACCAAAGGCAAAAAGAGGTAAATTTGATTATAGAGTTTTCCTTGTATTATGTAGGGATTAGCAATGAATCAAAAGGTTATCGTTTGTTTGACCCTAAAACAAAAAGAATTATAGTTAGTAAAGATGTCATGTTCGAGGAGGAGAAGAGTAAGGACTGGGGTTCAAATTATGAAGAACAAATAAACACCAAATTGGTTTGGGGTGAAGATGATTTCCATACTGATAAAAGTGAGGAGGAGTACAAATGTGCGGATGACAACTTTGAAGAAAATGTCAACAGTGGTAGTGAACAAGATAATGAAGGCAAAAATGAATCAAAACATTCGTAAGAGTGTGATATTCAAGGGAGAGAAAGAAGAAAGCCGACTTGGATGGAGGAATTTGTAAGTGGTGAAGGGTTGAGTGAAGAAGAAGCCGAGGCTTATATGATACAAGATGTTTTGGGTGAAGATCCAACTCAATTTGAGGAAGCTGTTAAGCATAAGAAATGGAGAAAGGCTATGGGCAGTGAAATCCAATCAATTGGAAAGAACCAAACTTGGGAGCTAATGGATTTGCCAACTGGAGCAAAAACAATTGGGTTCAAATGGCTCTTCAAGACAAAACTGAATGAGGAGGGTGAAGTGGATAAGTACAAAGCAAGATTGGTGGCTAAAGGGTACTCTCAACAACATGGAATCAATTTTTCTGAAGTATTTGCCCCTATTGCACGAATGGACACAATAAGATTGATACCAACACTTGCCTCTTGTGAAGGATGGGATATCTTTCAGTTAGATGTGAAATCTGAATTTTTGCATGGAGAACTCAGTGAAGATGTGTACATAGAGCAACCAAAGGGATACGTCAAGAAAGGGAAGGAACACAAGGTTTACAAGCTACATAAAGCTTTGTACGATCTAAGGCAGGCACCAAGAGCTTGGTTCAGTTGTATAGAATCACATTTTATGAAAGATGGTTTTCAAAAATGTCCAAGTGAACAGACTCTCTTCATCAAAAGAAGCAGTGGTGGAAACATCCTAATTGTCAGCATTTATGTTGATGATTTGATCTATACTAGTAACGATACATGTATGATGATTAAATTTAAAAATTCTATGATGCAAGCTTTTGACATGTCTAACTTAGGAAAGATGAGATTTTTCCTTGGTATTGAGATCTTACAAAAAACAGGAGGTATTTTTATGTTCCAAAGGAAATATGCAAATGATATTTTGATGAAATTTGGAATGTCTGAAAGTAAACCTGTGAAGAGTTTTATTGTTCATGGCATTAAGATGAATAAGGATGTTGATGGGGTGATTGTGGATGATACTTATTTCAAGCAAATTATAGGAAGCTTAATGTAGTTAACAGCTACAAGGCCAGATATAATGTTCAGTGCAAGTCTCATTAGCAGGTATATGTCAAAACCAACAGAGTTACACTTGCAAGCTGCTAAAAGAATATTAAGGTATTTAAAAGATACTTCTAGCTATGGGATATTCTACAAGAAGGATGAAAAGAAGAACTGCTTGGATTCATAGATTCTGATTATACAGGAGATGGGGACGATTCTAAAAGTACTTCTAGTTATGTTTTCTTGTTAAGTTCAGGGACAGTTTAGTGGATGTCAAAAAAGCAACCAATCGTTACTCTTTCAAGCATCGAGGCAGAATTTGTTGTTGGTACTACCAGTGCTTGTCAACCAATGTGGATGAGAAGAGTTTTGAGAAATTTATCTTATGCACAAGATGGTAGCACTGTTATTATGTGTGATAATAGTTCAACAATTAAGCTTTCCAAAAACCCAGTAATGCCTGGTCGAAGCAAGCATATTAGAGTGTGTTTCAATTTTTTAAGAGATCATGTGAAAAATGGAGAAATTGAATTGGTGCACTGTGGAACTCAAGAGCAGGTTACAAATGTGATGAGTAAAGCCTTAAAGTTGGAAGCTTTCGAGAAACTTAGAAAAAAGATGGGAATGCTAGATTTGACTAAAGTAAACTAACTACGATATAGTTAGTTTAAGGGAAAGAATGAAAAGGTTTTTTTATTATAATTTGTTAAGAGTATTTTCAGTTTGAATAAATCCTAATATTTAGGAAGCACGTTACTTTTTAGTTTCAACCCCTGGACACATCGCTTACGAGTGCTATTTTTATGTATTCTGTTACCAGAGGGACATATTAAATATTACCCTCTCTGATTCAATAAATCATTAGTTTCTAGTGTAGTATATCTATTTTAACAGACTCTAGCCCGCTTCTTTGTCCCTTGATCTTTCTCCTTTTTTCTTTTGCTTTTTTTTGAAACCCCTCTTTCTTCCTTTTCGATCTTTCTTTTTCGCTCTCTTTTATGTTTCTCATACTTTTCCAAAAAGATCCCCCAAAATCGCCCCAAATTAATCCTTTTCTACCCTTTTTATATATTCCCCAAGCAAGTGAAGCGTCCAATTAATTCAACGAGTGAGTTGCATGATGCGTGTGTTTTCTGTTAAGTTAGTTAGTGTAGGTTAGTGTTTGTTAGGTTAGTTAATGGTGCATGTTTTAGGGCATCAGGTGAGAGACAGTGTGGTTCAGTGAATTAGTGTGTGCGTTTAATGTCAATGGTCTAAGCATGAACATAAGTGAAATGGTAAGGTGTGTGTTTGTGAGTTTGGTATGTGAAAAGTGGAGTAGGTGCGTTTTACTGAGGTCTGGGTTAGTATAAGGTTGTGTGTGTGCGAGAGAGATAAGTGTTGTGAAGTTGCATGTAATTAGTACGTGGTGTAGTAAGGTGATGGTCAATTGTGAGAATCGTTGGTGTTTGGTGAGGTGTGCAGGTAGAGATGGCAAAAAGGGTCAGATCCGACAGGTTGGCCCGCTAGCCCACTCTAAAAAATACAGGTTGGGATAGAAAACATAGTCCGCGAACCCACATCAACCCGGCCTGACAAACTCGCCAACCTGCAGGTCAAATCAAGCCCGTCTGTAGCCCTTCTCTTAATAAAAAAAGCTTGTGTAATGACTTAAACTAATCACACGTGCAATGGTAATTTCATTTACTCTCTCACGAAAACCTGGTGCAGCTAGTCCACTACACACTACCACAACACACCACTCACTCACCCTCGCGAATCAGGACAGCCAGCCTCTTCCGTCACCACCACAGTGTGTTGCCTCAGATGACCTAGTGGTTTTTGCCTCCTCTGTTTTCCATGACACCTTGTTGGCTACAAAGGCAAGGCAACCACCACGCTACGACCTTGGCAAACTTAGAGCCACCACACTACGACTTGACCACGAAGGGCGACCACCACGACCACCACAAACAGGTTCGTTCTATTCCTAATTCGCCTTTTGCTTTCTTAAGACTCTGATTTGTAACCCTAATTTTTATTTCCCTTAATTGGAGACCAAGGTACCTACGATTGGTGTTTGTGTGATCCAACCCTCAATTTCAAGCCATTCTGTGATTGGTGTGGTTGTGATTAGTGTTGTCGTCATTTTCCCCCATTTCGATTTGCTAGTTGCTGCCATAAAAGGCTTATCTAGATTGGAGGTGCAGCTAATATGATCTTCTGTATATTATTTTGGTGCATTGAATTCTGCTATTTTTTCTGTTACATTTGAAAATTTTTATATATTCTAATGCATTAATTTTCGTTGATAAGAATTTATGTTACATTTGGGAATTGTTATATATTCTACTTCTTTAATTTATTTTTGCTGTTGTTACCATTATTGGATTCTAGAATTGTTATACAAAGCAACTATGGTTTTCCAATGCTGCAAGATTGACGCACTCTGGTGATGAGATAATGAACTATGTGAATGTGGATGGTAATAGAACTTAGTAAAAAAATTAAAAGAAAATAGAGAAAGCTAGCAAGCCAACTTGTCAGCCTGCTAACTTGTTAGCCCGCCAACCTACCGGCCCACCAACCTACCGGCCCTCAGGCCGGGTCCAATGATAAAACTTGTTTTTTTTCAGCAGGTCAGTCCAGCCTGACCCCTTTTGGACAGGTTAGAATCGGGTCGAGTTGGCCCGTTTTGACACCCCTATGTGTAGGTGAGTGGTTGTTGGGTGAGTTAATTAGAGAGAGAATAAGCATCACCTAAAAATAGGGGATTTGGGATGGTATGAAAAGAAAAAAAAGGATTGGATTATAAGTAAAAAAGAAAAGAAAAATGAGGTGTGATGAAAGGAAACATTTTCATTATTTTTAATTAACTCAATTAATTTAATCAATTTCTTTTTCTTTCAATTTTATTTTTTTATTTTTTTTATCTCCTATTACTCTTTATTTCACTTATTTTTACTCCTTTTTATTACTATTTACCATATACTATTTTTTTAAATCATTTTATTTGTCTGGACAAAATCGGGTGTTGACACTAATAAGTAGCCTAAAATCCACTTCTCTACCACCAAATCTTGTTTATCATGAATTTTGATGATCACCATCTTCTAATATTTGTAGTATGCCAATTGACTTGACAACTACTAGGGGTTAACAATATGAATTTAGGACTCTTAAGATAAACTTCATGCAGTAATGTGTGAGATTCACACTGGTCTTACAAATATATGTTATGTTGTGTGGTTCAACTATGAATAAAAGCAAACACCTGCTTGAATGGAAAATGTACCTGTTGGATTACATCATTTGAATATAGGGAGCCCGCCAAAAAATGGTGATTCAGGTAAGAAAATTCAACGCACCGGCTCGCCTCAACCCGCCCCACTAGACTCAACAACCCGGCGGGCCAGCCTACGGGCTTCCAGGCTAGCCCGCGACCTGTTTTAAAAGTAAAAAATGTGTTTTATTTGTGTTATGCTATGTTTCTTTTATTTTCTTGTTTCAAAACAAAATCCAAATACCACTCACTCACTCACATCGTAGACTCCTCACTGACTGAGAAACAACTACAAAACTAACTCTCATCTCATTTCCTCACTCCCTTATTTTAGGTCTCCCCTGGCAGCACACCAATATGACGAGGTCGTAGGACAAAGCAGCCACGACATCGACGAAGTAGTCACCCATAATGACAAGTGTGTTGCATCGCGACCCAACCACACATCACCAAACAAAAACGCCTCAATAGAAAATGGTGTCGTCCACCACTAGCGTGACTAGAGGGACACTAAAGGTTCCAAATCGAAAAATACGTAGCCACCACGATTCGACAAATAGGTTTTGTAAGACCCAAGAAATTTAAATAATTAATAAATTAATTATTTAATAAATGTGGGTAGTAGAAGCCTTTAGGGCATTTAATGCAGAGTGATATGACGTGGAAAAGTACTAGCTCAAGTGGTTGAGAGTACTTTGATTGTGTGAGAGGACTTGCTTTCGGGTCCTATGTATGTCAATAATATGTTGTGACTTGTGTTTTTTTGTGTGGTTATATATTGATGTAGTTATAAGATTAGAGGAATTATCACAAATATGAATTGGTTGTGCAATTGTCTTATGATTGAGTGGTTGTGGGTTCAACCCTTGTTGAGAACAAATTAATCTCTTTATTTTTGTTAAAATACTTGTGGTCTGAATGTGAAAGGGTGGGAAAACCCTAGAGACAATGGGCATCCAAGGGAGTTGGGGAAAAACAACCCATATTGGTCTATGAAAGGTAATTATAGACATTACAAAAAGGGTAATTTCGTTTTTTTTCATTAACCATAATTAAGAACCATATAAACAGACAAAATAAGGTAATTAGGAGGGTTTTGAGACTGAAAAAACTAGAGTGCTAATAGGAGGACGAAATTCATAGGAGAACAGTGAATTGGGTTGAGAGAAGAACTACTTTTTCAAGGGAGAACAAAGGAGGGTTTTGGGTAGCACAAAGCTAAGGCTAAAAGACCATTTGGAGCAAGGAATTTCAGGTTGGGGGAGCTCTTTTCGTATCTATATGCATACAGGTAACAATTTCATGCATTCTGCATTGGACATGAATAAATTGTATCATTGCCATGAGATTATCGTACTCAATGTGATGTGAAATTGGGGGTTTGATGGTCTTGATGTTGTATAGGTAATCCATTTTGCGAATGTATGCAATTTATGGGGGTTTTCAGTATTGTATGTGGGTTATGGAGTCAATTTGGAGTCTAAATCAGGTTCCTACCATTGGTATTATGTGATGAATTGTTTAGTTAATGTTGAATGTGAATTTGGGGCAATTGGTTTGGTTTCAGCGTGCGTGAACAGGGATACCATCTGCTAATCTCGCTCAGGCAAGCCAGGCTCGCCTAGGCAAGAGTTGTAGAGTCTTGATATTGTTTCTGCTCGTGCTACTCGATTAGGCAGAGTGCCCAGGTTTTTGGACGACCTGTTATCTCGCTCAGGCGAGTACCTCTCGCCTAAGCGAGAAATCGAGGGGTGTGAGACCCTGTTTTGGGCACCTCGCATAGGCGAGGAGGTTGATGTTTGGGCAACAAGGCTTTTCGCCCAAGCGAGAGGTTCTCGCTTAAGCGAGACCTCATGGTTAACTTTGTGTTGTACTTAACTCGCCTCCTAGGCGAGAGTTTTTGGTGTTAGGCGAAGGATGATCTCGCCCAGGCGAGGAGAGACTCCCCTAAGTGAGACTTCGCAGAAAAACCAGGTTAGCACGCTCGCTCAGGCGAGAAAACTTAGCCTAAGTGAGACAGGCCTGGTCGCTTAAGCTAAGGCTTCTAGCCCAAGCGAGTTTAGTGCATTTTGTGTATATTGTTTTACGCATTGATGAGAACGTGGATCAGGAGATGTTGGGCCATGAGCGGGTAGGTTCATGGATGGTGGTTGAGATGTGATGGTATGAGCGAGGAGGTTCATACATATTTACTCTCCTGTGGGGATACGAGCGAGGTAGGGTCGTATGTTCCATGCTTAAAGTTGAGAGATGCTGGGTACGAGGTGGTACGTAGGTAGTGGATCATATGTGTTGGACTACGGGCAGACAGGTCCGTAGAGTAAGACTACAAGCGGGGAGGTTCGTAGAGGCATGATCACGAGCGGACAAGTTCGTGTGAGCATCATAAATCCTGAGTCCATGGCTAACTTTGTTGTTAGATTGGAGGTTGTATTAAGTATGTGACCATGGTTTAACTATAAGAATATAATTGGCTGTATTTATATTATTTAATTGATATGTTTCTTATATTCTTTTGAGCTCATCCTTTTTGTTTGTGTATGGCGATGATCGTGTGATTCATTACACGGGAGCAGGTGATGATACAGGTGATGATGAGGGTGCTCAGGCAACGGAGTGAGGGCTAGCTGGGAGTAGAGCTAGGGATTTTTTTACTATGTTTTTATTATTTCATTTGCGATATTGGAACTTGTAATGCTTTTGCTTAATTTCAATTAAGTTTAGTCACAATAAGTATTAACTTAAATTCTTCTGCGTTTTGGATTTAATATTATTGCGACGTTTTAAATTTTTTTTCCATTTTATTTATTTATTTATTTAAGTAATAATCCTTAGGGATGTTACAGGTTTTATTTCACATTTTTCCTATTTGGCATTTTTATTTTTTCCCTATTTCACAATTTCCCCATTTTTTTTCTATTTTTCACATTGTTTATTTTGACGATCATGTGTAGCCATTGTTGATTTTGCCATGTTTGTAAGGATTAAGGGGATTAGGGTTTCTTTCTTAGTGTGTGTTTACGAATTATTGGTTATGTATGATGATATGATTCAATTTTTGTAATTGGATTGGATATGTTTGGAGCTGCATTCCATCTTTCTGCAAGTGAGAAAAGTGAGATGAATGGTAGGTAATCAGGATGCAAAGAGCATTTTTTTAAAGTTAAAATGGATTTTGATTTGGGTCACCTTCTATATGGCAAGATTTGTACCTTATATTCTCATCACAACCAAGCCCATGAAGTAAGCTCACAAATTTCAAAAGGGTGTAGAGTTATCATAGCCTCTATTGGGGCATGGTTGGTATGATAGAAGAGAAAATGCACAATATTGTACTATTTTTTATGTATGTATGCCTCAACAACAACAACATTACAACCATGATTTGTCCACAAATAGGTACAATCCAGGTTGGAGGTAACTGACGAAACCAACATGTTCAAAATGTGTAGCCACCTCCTCAACAACAACAAAAAGTTGTGCCTGCACAAGTTGCCCCGGTTGCACCTATTCCTACAGTCTCACAATGATATCCCTACATATTCAATTCCAAGATATGAGAAAAATATCTAAATAATTATTGTGACTTAATATTAAAATTGTCTTTACTAACCTATTTTTCATTATCCGCAACATATGCACATATTGGTGATCCAATATTCAAGTGTACAGAATGCAAAAGCTTATATGTGGTACCAGGAAAGGATCGATAAACATAAAGATAAGATAAATCAAAAATTCCAACTATGTTGCAGTAATGGTAAAGTTCAGTTACCTCTACTGAAAGAACCACAAACTATTTTGCAAAAACTTTTATTTGATACTAATTCCAGTGAAAGCAAGAATTACCAAAAACATATAAGAACATATAACATGATGTTCACATTTAATTCTCTTCGAGCAATAGATGACAATAATTTTAACAATGGTCATTTTCCTCCTAATTTATGTATTCATGGTCAATCTTGTCATATAATAAGGAGTGTGATAAGGGTCTAGTATTAGTTAAATTGTATATCATTTATACATTTATCTTGCATTAACCCAATGTAAAAATCATTAAAATAGCTTAATTAGATATAAATACAAAAATGAGGAGAGTAAAAGTCATAAAAAGTGGAATTTAGTATATTTGTATTGTTTTTGCAGGTAAAATGAAGGAAATTGAGAAGTTGGTGTTAAGTTGCAGAAAGGTGAACTAAGAAAATTCAAATTATAAGCCTGCAATTGAACAACGATATTGGCACTAGCCACGTTTTAAGAAACCTTCACTACAAGGAAACCCAAAGCTCTAGAAGGGAAGCTAAACACCTAGAGAAAACCTCTATGGTAGGGAAACCTCCATTGTTGATCACCAAGGTGACTGCCCAAGCTTGGAGCAAACCCACTCATGAAGGACACCTCCATGGCTAATCTTTAAGGATGGAAGTTAGAGCTACACTTAGTTTTTCTATAAATACAAGGCATGTTTCTATGATTCCTATGTTGATTTTGTAACTTATTTTAGAGAACGAAACTCCATAGTTAGCTTTAGTTCTTATTATACATCTTTGTAAAGTTGTGGAAGGAGGAAGGCTACTCCATGTTCATATTGTATACATCATTATGAGCAGCTAACTTCTTCTTTACTTGGGATTGGATGTAACTTCTAAACTCTCTATACTTCACTTGATTATATATTTATTGTGTTCTTATTTTATGTGTTGGTTACATGATTTGTGTTAATTGCTTTGGTGACTTAGCCAATCATCATACCTTATCAACACTAGATGTAGAGACATTTGGTCTAGTGTTTAGATCCAATCAAGTCTCCTAATGTTTGTCATATACTAGACATGGATATGTGGCTTTAGTTGGTTTAAACATTCTTCTACTTAGTGCAAGGGTTCATCCACTTGGATGGAGACATCCTACGTTTGTCACCCTTAGGTTCTAACTCTCAGACATGACGTTAGATCTACAAGTAAGCATACTTCCAAGAGCACTAAAATAAATAACATAATTTATAAATAATTAAGGGCAATGTAGTTGAGTGAAAGAAATCAAGTTCAATCTCAACGTCTTTAATCAACATCACTTCTCTTAATTTTAACTTCAAATATGTTTTTAAGTTATTAAACCAAACATTTGTTACTATTTTACTGACAAACATGAGTTAGATAACATATTATTGATTTAGTTACCAAATTCATGTGGATACGATCTTGTTGTACTATAGTTGACCTAGTACTTAACAAATAGTTCGTTCAACAACGCATAATCCTGTAAGACATAGTGATCATTAACCATTACTTATATCCAAAAATTAAATAAAATATAATGTGAAGAAAAAAGTTGAAATCTAACATTCAAATTGTGCATTTCAATTGTAAGCCAACTGAAAAACATTTTCCAACTAAAATGTTCCACCAGAGATGGCATTTCCATGGATACATGATATTCTATTTCAACATATGATGTACACATAATCCTAAACTAAAAGAATATATCACCAAAAATATTGTCCCAATATAGTGTATATTATACAACTTATAAAATTTCAAAATTTCATCGACACCAGCAAGAAACCCATTCTTAATCAAACCTCTTTGAAAAGAAATTTTAAGACATTTCCCATAGGATCTATGAAACAATTAACTTTCTATTTCAGCTTATCCCCTAGTAATGCATAAACGTATCATTAAGTTCGATATATTCATGTCCATCAACATATTATTAATTACAACATATTAATTTTTCATTAAATGTCATATTCCAACCCAATCCATTTTCATTAAATACAAAAATTATAAACAAAAAACTTACCTTCCTATGATGAAAGTACGCTAACGAATTTTGGAAATCTTTGCTTAATAATCCTTTTGATGCAGTCATGAAGCCATCTTTCTTTTTTATCATTTATGGTTAAACTTTTTCTTTAAACGTAGACAAATCCATGAAACACTTTTTTCTTTCTTAAAACAACCTTTTAAATATATTACTTGTGCAATTTTGTATTCCAGAATAATAAAAAACAATTCCTCTTTCTTAAAACAAAATTTAAACTTTTAATTAATATCCCTATAATAGGGGTGGATCTTCTTAGGGGTAGGGAGGGGCCATAGCCCCCCAAATTTTTGAAATTTTTTTAAATATATATATATATATATATATATATATATATATATATTTTTAAATTGTAGGTAGTATATTTTAGGAATTGATGAAAATTAAATTGTGTATTTTTTTATTTATTTTTATATACCACAACATTTAATGTTAATAGATAATAAAATATAAAATTTAATATACTAAAGAATAAAAATATTTAGGTTTAATTTATATTTTGGTCTCTGTTTTTGTCCAAAAACTCACACTAGGATTATGTTAATTAACCAACAAATAAAATCATCCATACTAAGAGTTTCAATTTTAATGACAAAATCATTGATCTGTTTTAATAAATTTAACAAAAATTATCGTAAAAGACTAAATTGTATTCGTTTTCCAAAAATTGGGACCAAATTGAGATAAATAACTAAAGAACCAACTTAACATGTTTAAATGAAAACATGAATCAAAAGAGTAATTAAACCAAATATTTGCTCACTGTCATATTACTCTTCACTATTGGTTCCACTTCTCACCACTATTTGTGTTATCTCGCCGACTCCAAATCAATAGCAAACTATTCTCTTTGCTTTTTCATCTTCAGTATTCCATTCACTCATGAAAGTACTTTTCTATTTAAGAGTTCATGGCGTCTTTCAATCTATTCACGATGTCAATTGATGTCCAAGGTTTCAATCTTTCACTATAAATCTGAAATTCGTTGTGACCTTTGCTTCAATAAATCAAAACAAGTTGTACTGCACCTAGGCAGACTAATAAAACCGCACTACCAAGCCCACCTACACATAACCCCGCAAATGAAATTATCAAGTAAGTAACCAGACATGCGAAAGCACATAACGGCCTAGGCCGAAATAGGATGACATTTCTTGACCACTCCAGACTTAGAATATTACAAACAAGGCCCCTAGTATCAACAAACATTAACTAAGGTCTTAGGCTAGGCCCAGGCCCATCTAAGACCCAAGTAATGGCCCAACCCACAAGAAGGGCAAACATAATTAATAACTTTATAAATACACGTGGACCCCAGCAATTAAAAGTACACTTTCATTAATCCCTTAATAAAGAGATTTGACTTTTTGAGAATCTTTTCGTTGACTTGATCGTCAGAGCCCTCTCCGCAGGTAACTCCTAAAGGGTCTAAACCGTGTACATCGACAAATAACATATGCAAGCCGAGGAGGAGCCAACTCGAGAGGTTGAGGATTAAGTAACAATTGGCGCCCACCGTGGGGCACCAAGTAACACCTTACCGAGCAATTTTCATACTGTCAAGAATGGTTTCTACTCGTAGCAGAGTTGGAGTCACGAAGCAACCTGAGGCAGGTCCTATTGCGCCTGCTAACATCACCCAAGACTTGGTCGCCATCCTGGAAGGTCAAGCCTAGATGCAACAAGAGCTCGCTGACCTCAGAAAGCGCAGTGTTGACGAGATGGAAGCGCTTAGGAAAGTAAACTCGAGGCTGAGAAGAAAGATCGAGGCTGACCCTACCCAGAAAGGGAAGGCCAAGGAATCGTCAGAAGCCCCCAAGTCCCCGGTTTACCAGCCTAGTGAGGAAGAAAGTGAATACAACCCCACTTCGCACACCTTCACCACCACTCAATAAACACCTATCATCTCTACCCATCACATAAACATTCATCATCCCACCATCCCAGGCACCCCGTAGCACCCACCCCTACTGCCACCCTTCCCACCATCCATATCCCACCTCACAACTTCACCACTACCTTCCCTACCCTCATCCACCATCCCATTCCACCACACCCGTTGCCACCCCAACCACCCAGGCTTCGCCACCCTTTCATTGACGCCACCACCAACACACTTCTCCCTGTCCAATGGTAACCCTTCACACTAGATCGCTATAAGGGAGAGACCGACCCCGACGAACACCTCAAAATATACATAAGCCATGTTGCCCTTTATACATCCCACGATGTCGTCTTCAGTAAAGCTTTTCCCACCACCCTCAAAGGTCCTGCCCTTGACTGGATCCCTAGCCTTCCCCCACACTCCATCAACTATTTTGACACGCTCTCCCATATGTTTACCACCTACTTCGCTGGCAGCCGCCCACATCAAACCATAACCTTATCCCTTCTTAGCGTCAGATAAGAACAAGACGAGACACTACGTGCTTTCATCAACTGCTTCAGTAAGGCTGCCCTCCGCACACCCAACCTCAATCAAGAAATGATTCTGCAATGTATGGCTCTCACCCTCAAACTAGGACCGTTCCCTAATAGCGTCTACCTCCACCCCCTGCCTTCATGCACGAACTTAAGCTCCGTGCTACAGATTACATATGCATGGAAGAAATGCATAACCTCCATACCAAGATCTGCAATGATTACACCCGCTCCACCACCGACCTAGATAAACCACATCCACGACCTGACTTTAGGCCCAGAGAGCCTTGACAACCACGCTTCACCAGATATGCTCTACTGTGCGTCCCCAGATCCCGACTCCTCGAAGAAGCCCTCCATGCCGACCTCAACCCACCACCTCGCAAAACATCCAACCCCCCAATGCACACATGACCAAGTACTGCCGCTACCACAAAAACAATGGCCACACTTCAAATGAATGCAGAGCGCTCCAAGATAAAATCGAAGAATTAGTTCGCGTTGGCCATTTCCGCCGCTTTGTTCGCAAAGACAAACCCCCACATCCATCACGATTGATGCACCATTCAACAAACCCACCAAGAATCGCAACCAGCCCACACTAACGTCAACCTAGTCGATCCCCCCTACACGGTATAATCAACATCATCTCATGAGGCTTTGCCAGCGGTGGATCCACCTTCTCAGCCAGAAAGAAACACCTCTGTCACCTCTAATCCGTTAATCACATAACTCACTCTCACCAAAGACATCGCATGCCTCCCATTACCTTTATTAACGATGATTTCCACGGCGTCGACCACCAGCAGGATGACCCCATGGTCATCACCATAGAGTTCCAGAACTACGCAGTAAAGAAGGTGCTTATCGACCAAGGAAGTTCAGTTGACATCCTCTATTGGACAACCTACCAGAAACTCCAAGTTCCCCTTACTGCCATGGTCCCCTATGATGAACCTATCTACGAATTCTCCGAAGAGAAGGTCTCCACCCGTGGGTATATAGACCTACACACTGTCTTTCAGGAAGCATCTCAAACCAAAACAATCCTCATCCGTTTTCTTGTCGTAGACGCACCAACCTCATACAACGTCCTCCTTGGCCGACCATCCCTCAACACTCTAGGCACCGTCGTCTCCACACCTCATCTAGCCATGAAATTCACTTCCCCATTAGGTGACATCCTTACAATTCACAGCGACCAACGACTCGCATGAGAATATTATATGGCAAGCATGCGCCCTCAACTTCCAATCCTAGAAACCAACAACATTAACCAATTTGGTCCCTATCGAAGATGTGACCAAATTTAATTTTTATATCAAAGTTATAATGATGTGAATTTTAATATATTATATAAAAATATTTAATAAAAAATGTGAATTTTAATATAAAAATTAAATTTCTTTTTAATTTGGAGAGAGACCAAATTGGTTAATGTTAACAAAAATTGGGATCTAATTGAACAAAAATAACAAATATAGGGACCAAATTGAATTTAGAACATTGACTTTGACATGTGGCACGCTATTGGGTTGACACGTGGACATTTAAAAAAAATTCAAATAAATTCAAAAAAACCACAAAGTGACACGTGGCACGTTCTTGGGTTGACACGTGTACATTTAAAAAAATTAAAAAAATTAAAATAAAAATAAGAAAAATTTAAAAAAACCACGAAGTGACACGTGATAGTTACTGTTCATAGCCGTTAATGATTTAAACGGTGTTAGCAAAAAAGGACCCAATTGAACAAAATTGATGAAAATTGGGACCTATTTGAACACAAAACCAAAATTAGGACTTATTTAAAAAAACTTGACGAAAATTGGGACAAAAAAGGTATTTTAACCTTTTTATTATTATGATTTGAAGTGTAAAATGTTGCCATGGTATAAACCTTATTGCTTTCGATTAATTTTAATATATAAGATTGCAAATGTTTGAGAGTTTTGAATTTACTATAAGTTGAAACTAATATATTTGGCTTCTTCTTCACTTTCTAGATAATAATTATTTTCCATATTTATAGGTTTTGCCTCCATGAATAAATGAATAAAATAATTGTTATATATGTTTGAAAGACTTGAATTTATTATAAGTTGAAGCTAATATATTTGGTACTTGTTAGTCTTCCAAATGATAATTATTCTCTTTATTTTATAGGCACTAGTGCAGAATTCTCATTTTACCTCGCCTTATATGCCTCGGTTGGCCAAGAACCGAAGCATATAATGGCGCGGTGGCATTTTTGCAATTAGAGCCAAGTTTTAGGCCTCGGTTCTCCAAATACCTGAAGCCAAAGAGGGGTATAGGCCCCGGTTCACCCAAAACCGGTGCCAAATAGTGGTATAGGTCTCGGTCCAGTAAGACCCGAAGCCAAAAAGTGGCTGGACGTTAGTTGTTTGGCCTCGGTCCAAGGAGACCCGATGCCAAAAGGGGGTCTATGGCTTCGGTTCCCCTAACAACCGAAGCCATAGGGTTTATTTAGGGTTCAAATTTCGCGAACCCTTCTTCTTCCCCACTCCTGCGCCTCTGCGCCTCTGCAACTCCTTCCCCTCGATCTCTCTCTGTCCCGCGCTCTCTCTCTATCGCGTGCTCTCTCTCTCTCCGCTGCACCCATTGCCACCACACCCTCCGGCCACCTTGTGCTGCACCACATTTTGCATCTCTCTCGCGCGCTCTCTGTCTCGTGGATCTGAAAGTCGTTTATTGCTATTCTTCGAATGGGGTCCCTCGTTTATCTCCGCGTCTAGGGTTTCCCCTTCCGAACCCCTCGCCTATGGAGTCACCAAAATGCCTTTCCTATGGATGAATCTCACGGAAGATGGGGACGTTCATTGTTGTTGTCATTGGGTCTCGTATCACTCATGCGCGATTTGGCCTGAATGGCCTCTGTTTCAAATTCCTTTTTGGGTCTGTTTTGAACCCTGTTGTTGTTATTGTTGGCTGCTAAATGTGGAAAAGAAAGGGAGTTAGGTTCAATCTCACTCAATGGATTTCTCTTGTAAGGGATGGAGGTTGCTGATTCTCGTTGAACGGTTTATTATTAGCATTTGCTCTTGCAAGAGACTGAGAACGCGGTGAGGCAGCACCAACATTTCGCTTCACTATTATCCTTTTGATGCCAGTGGTTGCTACAGATTCTCCACCACCACCATTGTTGTTACATCTGTTTTCGTTTACATTTTTTTATAATTATAAAAAAATATTTTTACCCTATGGCCTCGGTCCTATCTAACCCGAGGCAGAAAACTGGGTATATGGCACCGGTTTTGAAACAACTGAGGCATAAAATTGGGTATATGGCTTCGGGTGATAACCGAGGCCAAAAGGGGTACCTTTTGGCCTCGCCCCAATATGCCTCGGTTCCAGACCCGAGGCAAAATGTGGAAAATAACCGGGGCAGAAAGCCCTTACTGCACTAGTGAGGTTTTAATCTAATGAACATATAAATAAATTTTATGCTTTTACGAGTAGATATTTGTGATTAGCAAGATGCGAAAAGTTCATATATTAATTCTTATTTGTCACACATATTAGACCCTATTAGTCTAACACTTCCACTATCTTCTCCTACATGCCCTTGCCTTTTACTTTATTCACCAAAGATATATCGTTATTTGGTTTATTCATAAGTGGGTAGGAATTAATTCATAAGATACTATTTTGAAAAGTAACAAGTATTAGTTAAAGTTACTGGGAACTTTTTCTTTCATGTTTTACATGTGTAATGATAAGGTTCCTACTTTATGGACGAGAACATCATTGGCACATTGAGGGAGTAGGCTGCTTTGGGACTTGGCAAATTGATAAAAGTGACTACTGAACAATCACTCAAAAGGTTTGTCACCACAATAACATGGTATTTAATAAAAAAATGTTATGGATTACTATGTTCATGTTTTATCATCAACATCTGTATGAATCAAGTAAAATGACATTTGTGTGTTGTTGTGATGTTGTGTTACTGTGATGTTGTTTTTGATGGATTGTAGTTCATAAATTATATACCTACAAAAGTCAGTTTTTTCTTTTGCAGATTGATACAAATTGTAATTTGTTTAAATATTCTACTGTAGCAGAGATAGGACAATGTTGATTCAATATCCTTTCTTCTAAACTACTTTTTGTTTTAATTTCTAGCCGATAATTTACACATCAGGAAAATCAATTTCAATGGTCAAATTTACTACACTAGAAAGTAGTGCACTTCAGGAAGGTGGAAATCAGGTGTAAACTTTTTGTGCGCTAAATCTTGCTATAGATATCTTCAGTCTCTAATGTTAAAATCTCTTGTTGATTTTTATTATATCTAATATTTGCAGCATGCAAAAGAAATCTATTTTAAAGATTGAGATCCACAATGTCATTTCTTATAGCAGGTAAGCATGTGCTTGTTAGCTCTTTTGTTAATTGTAGACTACATTATTCTGATTTGCATTCTAGTTCCAACAATGTTGACAGGCTTCGGGATTTCATCAAGCATGTTTATGTGGATAGAAGATCCAGTGGTGAAAGGACCAATGATAAACCTCCAAGAGCCATGGTACCAAAGTGTTTTTCTTTGGATTTACCATTTTAAGCAGATATAAAATAGTCTGTCCCGAATTAAATTTTGAACCCATGAGACATTGATCCATGACTCAAGTTCAATACGGATTTTAAAAGTAGTAGGAAACAATATATAAACATAGAGAATTGAACACCAGAGTATATATGTGCTGTAGATACCTCCCACTAACAAAAACAACGAAATTCTTGATTAAAAATAAGATAAAAATTATTGAATATCCTTTTAGAGGTTCATAGATTTATGAACTTGGTTATTGTAATGGTAATAAATTGCACAAATCTGGATCAAATGAGCCAATCTCTAGGATATGACAATGCACATATATTTGTCTCCATGGTCAGTTAGTATTTGGAACTTCCTTGGTCGTGTTGGAGGAGGTTACATATTTGAGCTTGTTTTTCTTTTTTGGTTGTAAAAAATATGAGCTTGTTGTAATGTAAAAAGAGAAAAAAAGAAAAGCAATTCTTACACTCATTGCATGTTTAAGTAAGCTTAGAATTTGTTAAATGTCTCCTTTACATCTCATTTGATTTCAAATTCCATGGTGTTATTACTCTACGATAGAGATTATGCATATCCAAGATCAATTGCATTGGTTGTATTTTAACTTATTATGATTGTTGGGCATCTTTTCATTGGTATGGGATGGCCAAGGTCAATGTATGTTTGGCACTTTACTGGTTGGACTTGGTTACGGGGCTCATTGGAAAATTGTTCCAGCCATACTGCTTCAGAATTGTTTGGCCTCAAAAATGTTGGTGCACTACAATTTCATCACTCTAGCAAATCCTACAAGAACATTGGTCTTATCTAGTCACCAGCACCAAGTATGAGATCAATATTGTTGCATTTGCCAAATTCTCAACTAATTTTATGAAGTTTGATGGTACCGCTGTAACATACCGGTCGAATATTACTAATTTAAATAAGATAAAATAAAATAAATAACAAAGGCTTATTTATTATTATTGTCTTTCCCAAAAATGCGAAAAATTAAAAACATTTATTAAACTCATCCAAATAAACCATAATGTTCCAATAATCAATACTAGTTCATAGCCCAGTAAAAATATAGTTTACAAAATCCAAAAATAACATGATAGTAAAATTCCATAAAAGCTTTCCCACCCTAGCCCCTCTCCATCTCTATGCCTCACCAGAATAACCCGCAACATCATTTGCTTCGTGTAACGAATTACACGATCATCGTCAAACACAAGCAAATAGGGTGAGTTAACAGTTCAAATATAAATATAAGATCATAATTCAATCATATACATCAACATATCAGAGAAACATATTCCTTGTTTCCATCAATCATGGCCACCATCATGATTTTCCATGTTCTACATCTTTGGATGATAACCTCAAGAATACATTGTGTTGCCTCCACCTACAAGCCAACTCTTGTAGAACACGTGCAGAAAAACATGCTACAGACCACATTGTGTAACACTAAGTGGAATTCCCAATACGAACCATAGTTCGTACTCTCGACACAAGATTAGCACATCACTGGCCACAACCGGTGATTGCTCACAACAGTAACACTCACCATTCCGAGCCACTATTTAAGGAATGCTCGTGTTCATCCGCCATCCCGAGCCACCACTTAAGAGATGTCATTCCAAGCCACAACTCAAGGAATGCCACGTGTTTACCATCTATCCCGAGCCATAACTCAAGGAATGCCACAATAAAGTCCACCTTAAGGTATCATCCAAAGCTCGTAGACCACGCACATCCAACAAATACACACATTCTGCTACATTATCGCCTAACGCTGCTTCAAAGCCTAGCGGGACCTATTTGTAGTCAGGCACCACGCGTTCTAGGGCCTCTTGGAATTGTAGCTATCGCTTAGCGGGTCAAACACCACTCCCAAGCGCTACAACAGTACTCGTGCAATACTGGTTTTTTTTCTAATCTAGGCATAGTTGCTCACACTAACACCTATTGCCCCTAGTCGAAAGTACCACAAGCCTAATCCATTACTGTCTACACCACTTCCAATCATAACAACTCATCTTATGGACATCCATCCCTTTTAAATGTTGTAACTTATGTAACTCTTAGGTGTTCACACTTATCCTTTCATTATTAATTGATATTAGTTGCTCTCTCCCTTTCACACATAACCACAACACTCATTCCACATGGCTAACTTCTCTCTTAATCCATTGCCAAGTATACTTCATTCTAAAACTTGAATTGAATGAGAAGATCATCTTTTTCCCTACGCACACTTCTTTCAAAAAAACATTCTATTTTTTTCTCATCCATCATGTATTTCTCCCTTAGTCATTCACTCCATCATATTCCTAATCCTCTTCGCTATAATCTTCATTTGCTCCATCTTGCTCTTTCTCTTTTCCCTGATTCTTTCTTTCTCCATGACACCTTCAGCACACGACCCATCTTCAAATTCCATATTCATCCTCTTCTCTCTCGCATACAACAAACAAATCAAATCTCGCAAACAGTACAAAAAAGTTACAAATAGCTATGGAAAATTTCTTAGCTAATCCGTAACTAAAACATTTTGCAACAAATGAACTACAAAATTGCTAGAGAATGTTTCCTAGCTAAATCCAGGTAGCTTATTAGAGAGAGATATAATCCCTCATTATTCTGTAGCTAATTAATCACTAATCCCTCACTAATTGAAGTGAAATTTTTTTATAATTGCTAGTAAATTCGTGGCTAATATGTCACAATTTTGTTCTTGCAAATCTGTACTAATTTGTCGCAATCTTGTTCTCACAAATTCGTAGCTAATATGTCGCAATTTTGTTCTCGCAAATTGATAGCTAATCTGTCGCAATATTGTTCTAACTAATCCGTAGCTAATTTGTCGCAATTATGTTCTCGCTAATTCGTAGCTAATCTTTTGCACTTCTTTCTGACTAATACCTAGCTAATTTTTCGCAATTCTTTTCACGCAAATTCGTACCGGCAACACTCGCCAATCTGAGCCACAACTCAAGGATTGCTCATGTCAATCCAACATTCCAAGCCTCAATTCAAGGGATGTCATTCCGAGCCACAACTCAAGGAATGCCGCATGTTTACCCAATATCATGAGCCACAACTCAAGGGATACCATTCTGAGTCGCAACTAAAGAAATGTTATAGCAAAGTTCATCCTTAAGGTTTCACCCAAAGCCTCGTAGACCACACACATCCAAATCACTAAGCAATTACTTGACCATCGACCCATGATATATGACGTTTCCATGAACCTACTCATTTGTGGTCCTGTCTCTACGAACCTCCTCGCTCGTAGTCTAACTCTACAGACCTTCCCGCCTGTAATCCAACACACATGATCCAACAACTACGAACCTCCTCGCTCGCAGCAACCCTAAAGTGTGAGCACGAAACATACGAACCTCCCCGCTTGTATCCTCACACGAGAGCCTCATAATATGAACCTCCCTACTCACATTATCACGTGTTCACCACTAGCCATGAACCCATCCCCTCATAACACAAACAAGCATCTCTTTGTCCAAGCCCAACATCACAAACACGCAAAACGCAATCCAAAAGACCACACTTCCCTTTGCGCTATCGCTTGGTGCGGCCTAAGCACCACCAGGCAAAATCACAACGTAGACCGCCTGGCAGAGAGACCACCCAACGCCAGATAAAAATAAAGCCATTGTCTGACAGTAGTTGCTTGGCAGAACTACCCTTGCCGCCAGGCACTGTGTGATCCTAGTGGCCTCTGTTTGGCCACTATTGCCTAGCAACTCGCCCTACGTCACCAGGCACCATACTAGTAGTGTTAAGGCTACAGGTTTTTGGCACTTTGGACAGGTTCTCAATGAACTCAAAAATCCACAAGCAATCCAAAACATCAACCACACTTATCCAGTCATATTAGCATGATTGAATCACAAATCAACCCATTCATATACCCAATGGGTTCACAGTTGAGATCATATCAATACTCAAGTATTAATAGAATTCACCACATATCACATGCACCAATCCCTATATATTCATATATATACTCCACCATTTAAATCCATGCTAGCATTCAATTTTAACTTATGAAAACGCATGCTGAAATCAAATATAAAGCAACAACCCTCTAACAACTTAAGTACATGATTCTATGCACCAATGCAAATATAAAGCAACAACCCTCTAACAACTTAAGTACAATTTAAATTTATATTGATACAGATGCATTCACCAATAAACCAATTCTCAACAAATGACTAACCCAAAGGAACATTCAAATTCATAAAGACTTACAACATAACCCAGTCATGCTTCCAACTCATGCCACATAGTACCTACTCGAAATTATGAAGTGATTATTCATATATTTTAAAGACTTCGAAGCCAACAATCATGAGTAACATATATGTCTACCTACTGACCATCAAATCAAATCTCCAACGTTCAAAGTGAAGAACAACATGTTATGGACCACCTGTCAAAATTTCACTTAATGCGAACGATTAACGAACCGGAAAATGCAGTTTTACAAAAATTGCACACACAAAAAAAATGGTGTCGCCTAGTGCCCAAAAATTAGGAACATGTCGCCTGGCAGTAGAAAGCCAACGTCCGACGATACCTGCTCCACGAAAATACAAAAAATAGCATTTTTCGTGGACGGAACACTACACAGTAAAGAGCTGCTACCAAGCGGTTCTTAACATAAACCCATAAATTGGGTTGCTTTAACATGAGTCGCCTGGCGGCAGTTCATGCGCCGCCAGGCGGTGCATACAATTATTGAAAAATTCCATATTGTTCTACACTTGCGTAAACCCTAAAATCCTAAATAAACAATTCCAACATGCATTTTGACATAATTTTTTATTTTCCAACATCGTAGAAAGTCCATGCTTATTTAATTTAGAATTATTTACATGAAACATATTATAATCATAAGCAAAGATCATATTTACTCATCCCCAAACCCCACAAGAACACTAATCCCATAATTATCGTCAAATCATACAACTCAGACCTGTAACACACATACAAATACATAATTTTTATTTAGAGACTCCATCCCTATATCATCATCATCACATAAATACAAGAAATCAGAAAACTTGGCAAGCCAGGCGGTTCATAGAGGAAACCTAGAAACTAGGTTCTGCAACATGTGTCGCCTAGCGGGTCTTCAACGCCGCCAAGCAGTTTTTGGAAAATTTCAGAAACATGAACAAATTATTATATTTTGGAAGAACTCAAGGTTCACATGCATTCCATTCAGTCAAGAAACAATACAAATAAAATAAACACGTAGTACAACTCCCTTAACTTGGATTCCTTGCATAAGTCTTGGAATTTCTCAAGTCTTTGTGCACCACAAAAATTCCAGCCCCTGTCTTCTTTCTAAGCTTGCTTCCAATTCTTGTTATCCCCTCTAATTAGTCCAAAGTACACTCTCCTTACAACACTCACTCTTGGCACTCTCCAAGCCCTCTCTTTCCTACTCAATTTGTCAGCTAGAGTTTATGGCTTTTCACATTCATGCCAAAAAGAATTTTGGGAAAAAAAAGAAAGCTTAGATTGCGACTACCAAGGTTTGAACTTACAACCATTCAAATGTCAGTCAATGCACAACCATTCAACCAATTCATGTTTCAACATAATTCCTATAATTCTAGGATTATATTATAACTCATCATGATCAAGCACTTTATTTTTAAAATAATAATCAACTAAATAGCACACAATTGGCACACACAGAACTCGAACCCAAGTCCTTTCACAATAACTAAGAACTCTCAACCATTTGAGCTAGTACTTTTTCACGTCACAATAATTAATATTTAATGCCATAAAGGCTCTCACTACCCACATTTATTAATTAATTAAATTTCGCAGGTCTTACACTTGTGTCCATAATAGAAAAGGAAACAAAGAAAATGAATGATTCTCTGGAGTGTCTAAACAACTCCAATATTTTCAGTACACACATTCAAAAAGGAAAGTAGATAATCAATCCTACAATGACCAAAGTATATCCATCAATTATATCAAATAATACAAAATAGCATAAAAGTTCCACCAGTATATAATACTTTTAGGACAAAAAAGTATTAGAATGTATCAACAAAAAGTAATGTAACAACACAACTAAAACAGAAACAAAGTTTTGGATTCTTTGAGGCACATCTTCATTCTTGTTTGTTTAAAGCAGCCAATAATTCCCTTTTAAAAGAATGCATTTGATCTTGCATCTATTGTTCCATAATTGCTTGCATTTCTGCTTGTGCCTTCATTTGTGTTTTCATTAATGATTACATATCAGTCTGTGTTTGCAACTGTGTTTTCACTTGTTATTGCAAATTAGATATTTGTGTAGTTAATATAGTGATTTCCTTAGTTGTTGGATTTGGATTTCGGGAAGAGGGTCCCTCTACGGTTGAGGATGAAACATGTTGACCAATGCCAAGATCCAAATTGTGACCAATGCCATAGATTCTACCTTTCTTATTTTTACCACCTATTTTTATCCAAACATTACAATCAACTATAGGATGCTTTGATGTGTCTTAGACATGCTTTTTAGTCATAGTATTCTACATGTTCTTCATCACGAGAGAGAGAGAAACTAAATCAACTTTACTCTTTTTATATTTTGTATATTTTTTATTTCAATTATTTGTATATTTTTTTTAATTATGTTTTGAAAACCAAATTCAATTTAAAAGACTAAATTTAGTTTTCTTACCAACAAAATAAATAAAAATAATTTTAAAACATTTATATAAAAATTAATTTAATTTTATTCATTTTTTAATTAGAAAAGATTAGTGATAAATGGGTGTTCTAGCAAATTTGTAGCTATTTTGCTAGGACTTAGTTCCAAGTTTATTCCCCAACAATTTTCTCGCAAATTAGTGAGAAATTATTAAGAATTATTTCCCTAGCTAATTTCTCTAGCAAAGTAGATAATTTCTTGTAGTGAAACTATGTGGTGATGGTACATAAGTACTTCAATGTAAAGGTTTTTCTAGACAATGATGACTACCATCATCTGACATGGCGGAGGGGCAGATGCTTGTTAAGGAGGTGTATCAGATTTAGAGGAAGAGTCCTTAGTGAAAGGAGATGACAATGTTGATTACATGATGAGAATGAAGGGTTTTACAATCATGTGGCTACACCAATGAAGGATGTCCTTAACCTTGATGGGAACCTTGGACCTCCCCCTTATTACTTTGGGTTTCATAGGTTAGGTTAGGGATAAGGGTGCCCACTTTTCTGACCTCGCCTTGGATAGAAAATGGTATTCGTATGTGGTGGAATGTTTTGAGCTTTTTCAAGTTTTCTTAGTTCATTCAAATTTCAAATGACTTAGGGGTATTGTAACATCCTGGTCAAATATTACTAATTTTAAAATAAAATAACCAAATTAAAAGATCAACGACATTTATTATAACTTCATTTCCCAAAAATGCTGGAAATTTAAAACATTTATTTAATTGTAAAAATAACTCAAATTCATACATTATAAAACTCAAATATACATCCAGGTTTGATAATATAAAGGTTTACAAATTATTCAAAACATAGTAAAAATGGAAAAAAAATTCTCCCAGTCTGGCCCCGCTCTAGCTCTATGCCTCACCAGATCTACCTGCAACATCATCTGTTCACGTGTAACACAATACATGATCATCGCCAAACACAAGAAGATAGGGTGAGCTAACAGTATAAAACATATATATATATATATATAATTCAAATATATAAGCACACACACATCAAAGGAACTCTCTGCTTTGATCTCAAGCCACATGGTCACTACCATGTTCTCCATGCTCTACGTCTTTGGGTGAATACCTCAAGAAGCCTTACTGCCACACCTACAAGCCACAACTTGTAGAACACGTGCGAGAACCTGCTACAGACCACACTCTATAACGCCAGGTGGAGTTCCTAGTACGAAACATAGTTCGTAACGTCCCAAGACTACCAAACTCGTTGGCTAGATACCAAGGAGGGCAATCTTCTAGACCATTCGTACGAGCCACAACTCGCACACTCACACCAGAAACACTCACCAATCCGAGCCACAACTCAAGGATTCTTCGTGTTCATCCGCCATCCCGAGCCACAACTCAAGAGATGTCATTCTGAGCCACAACTCAAGGAATGCCATGTGTTTTACCCTATATCCCGAGCCACAACTCAAGGGATAAGTTCTGAGCCACAACTCAAGGAACAAACCAACAAGTTGATCTTTAAGGTATCACCAAAGCCTTGTAGAGCACGCACATAAAAACCAAACAGCCACTATGCCACTTTAATATAGCCTGGCACTGCTCTAAAGCCATTAGGCAAAACGCAATTCCAGACCGCCTGGCGATACATATCCATCGCCAGGCACTAAGTGCCTCTACAGCCATTACTTCTGTAGGTATCACTTGGCGGGACAATCTTCACCGCCAGGCGCCCCTCGTTCCAATACCTCATTGATTTGGCAACTATCGCCTGATGGTTAAACACCACGTCAGGCACTGTATTAGTACTTGCGCAGTATTGGTTTGAGTCTCTTGTAAAACGTTTCCACCCATTGCTCCATTATGGCAATCACATCCTCCAGTCAAAGTTGGTTGATACAACCTTCTCTATGGTCTATACTCTAGAATCCACAACTTTATTGCCTAATGGTGACAATACGCTTATGGTTTTTCCATTAGGAGTTATTCTCACACTTTAACCTATTCCCAAGTGCAATCCAATCATAGGAACACTCTCATCCATTATTAACATGTATTTTAAGCACAATTTCCCTCACATTACCATAATTATAATAAGTTTCCCAGGATGAATTAACTTATTGCACTTCTAGCCTCAACCATTTATACTTCACCCCAAGATACCACCATACATTACCTAAGGTATTCAAACAGAGAATATTCTATATCCCAATGCAACCAAGTTATACATCACAATTGGTATCTCAACCTCCAACACAAAATTTCTCACATCATAATTCCCCATATTCCAATATACTTAACAAATCATAACTTACATATAACTTAGGTGTTTTCAATTCACTCACCCTTGATCTAATGGCCCCATGATTCACCATCCTAAAACAAATAACCACAAAAAACCCCAAACCCTTAATTTCCCACACAGCCACGTAGGTTTCTTATTTTGCGTTGGCGCCTAGCGGCTTAATAAGTACTGTCAGGCGATGCATAGTATTCTGGGAAATTCCCAAAATTTTCAACACCTGAAAAGACCCCAAGAAACCCCAAAATTCATCTCTCTAAATATCCCTACGATCCAACCGTCAATCAAGCTGCCAAAGGAGTCTGATACTAACATTATTATGTAATTACAGTTTCCTTAGGATAATTCCTGCATCCATTAATCCTAAACACAATATTCCAATCTCTTCCAGACTCTAAAAATGTATCATTATCGTTATTTACTCAATTATATTAAACCGCTGCAAAATTCAAATTTAATCTAGTATTCATTCATAGTTAAAGTTACATTTCCCTCTGATTAAAATCACCCAGAATCACAAAAACAACGAAAATTGAGCCACATTGCTCGCGTCACTTAGCGAGTGTTTATTGTCACCAAGCAGATCATATAGAAACCCCAAAAACTGGGTTGTAGAACATGCCTCGCTTGGTGGCCCAGTTCATGCCGCCAAGCGGTTCCTCTTGGGAACCCAGAATTACACAAAAAAGAAGAGTCGCCTGGCGGCTTTAAAAGCAGTTTAATTTGTCTTTACCAAGGTTTAAACACACACTCATGCCAATTTCAAGTCAATGCACAACTAATTCAACTAATGCATGTTTCGTGATAATTCTTATAAATCTAGGATTATATTATCACTCATCATGATCAAACATATTATTAAAATAATAAAAACTTAAAATAACACAATTGGCATACATAGGACTTGAACTAAAGTCTTTTCAACATAACTAAGTACTCTTAACCACTTGAGCTAGCACTTTTTCACGTCATACAAGCCAACATTAATATCCATAAAGACTCCTACTACCTGCATTTATTAATTATTAATTAATTAATTTTCTCAGGTCTTATAGGCATAATGGTAGTTGCAAGGAGCGTAGGAGAGGGGAGAAACAACTGGGGAGGGTGGAGGAGGGAAAGGAACAACTAGGAAGGGTGAGGGAGAGGGGGAAATGGCACATATAGACACATGTGTCAACACATGGCAACGTTGTGTGCCACATAAAAGCTAATTAACATCATTAGATATAAGAACTATTAACATTCATTTAGGACGAAACATGATCAAAGCTTCAGATAGGGATGAATTCCAAAGAAGCATTAGTAAGTTTCACGAACATAATTTCATGGAATCTTGTTATAATGATTCATTATAAACTTATGAAAGAGATAATGTGCAACAACAAAAAAATCTTCCATTTGAATTCAAATAAAGGAATCTCATATTCACTTATGAAACTCAATAAATCATTAAATTCATTGTATGAAAAAAAAATGTCATTAGCATAATCATGCTACTTGTATACCTTTTACAGAATAGGAAGAATCAACATCATTGTTACAAGGATAAGAATATAGGGACTAATATAGTAGAAAAGGTCATTTTAATCGGTAAAATATGTGCATCACCATACAAGACTTGATACTTATTAATATTTTGATACAATTATTGTTTAATTTTATTCTTATTCTAATGATATATATGTGTATGAAAAGTATGACATACTTGATTATAAACATTGATAAGGAATTTTGGAGCTCACAAAAGTCAAATGATTTTGCACATGAAAATGATGAAGAGTAGCATATATTTATAGAAGATGCACAACTCCAAATAAGTTGACATGAAAACAAGGTTCAATTTCCATCTTAAAGAGGATAAAGAACAAAAGAAAACCACAAAGTTGCAAAGACTTCAGTAGTGTATGAGAAATTACGTACCTTAAATTGAGTCTTTTTCAAGTAACCATGTGAGAAACTGGAAAGGATAGAAAGAAATGTATCGCATCATTAGGTTGCTTGATTTTGAGGGAAACCAGAGAAGAGTGTATAGTAACAAAAGCAGGAGAATGAAGATCACACACAAAATGAGAACAGTAGTGGCCAACCAATTGAGATCGCTTATAACAAGGTGGACACCAGCCAAGAATGCAATTGATAAGGTTGCAAGAGTGACTCCTAAAATTGGTCTTGCCACTTTAAGGGCAAAAAGAACCAAAGTTACATCTCCTAATTGAGCCCAAATGAGTATAATAGTGACACTAATGCCGCCATACATGGATATTGTGGTGCATAAAATATATGGTTTAAACCACACGTGATTTAGCATAAGAGCCATGCCTTGTCCTGGAGTAGAACTATTAGTTCCACCAGGCAAAGTAAAACCTCCGGCAAATGCTATTGTAGTTATAAGGGTTGAAACCAACATAAGGGTGTTGATTCTATCTTTATAAAATTCCGCGTCTTTGGATTTTGGTTTGCAAGGAGAAGAAGGGACCTCAATAGAGTGTGATCCTATTTCAGCATTTTGTATACCGGCAGATTTTAGTTGACACCATGTTAGCCGCTGCAAATACAAGTCTATGTTACAAATTCAACAACACGACAATAGAAAAAACATAGGTAATCTAAGTGTCTAAGGGAGTACCGATGATGTTGCATAATTTTCCAAACAATTAGACAATTTATGTGCTTGAAATTTACTATAAATTAAGAAAGAAAGAAAGACCGAGGACTAATGGGAAATAAAACAAATATTCTTCCCTGAACATAATCATCCAAGTTGAATTTTAATCAATGAAAAATCCATTTGAACGTATATTCTCACAGTAATCACTATAAACTAGAAAATCATATTTAAATATTGATTTTTTTGTAAATAGATTACTCTATATATACTTACCTGTGGGAAGGGTGGATAATCTTCTTCTTTAAATTGCTCAAAAGCATCAAGAGCTGTTTGGTTATTGTTGTTAAGACAATGGAGATCCACTCTAGTGTCCCATGTCAAGGCTTGCACAATTTTTGAATGGCAGTGTGAGGCAGCCAAATGCAAAGGAGTGTTTCCATCGCAATCCTTGTCCTTTATCATATCTATAACTCCATCATTTGTATCTTGCAAGACGTACCTTACCACATTAAACTTTCCCATTATAGCTGCAATGTGAACAATATTTCTACCTTTCTTATCAACTATTTCTCTAGGATTTGGACAGTTTTCTAACAATTTCTTTAACACTTCAATATGTCCACATGCAGAAGCCAGATGAAGAGGAAAAAGACCATCGTTGTCTCCAACCATATTGCAGGTCTCACAGTTTTCAAGTAAGTACTTAACACCATGGAGGTAACCTGTAGATGCTGCATAGTGAAGAACATTTCTTCCCCTGTCATCCTTAAAATGAATCCATTCTTTCTTTTTGCTTACTATTTTCTCTAGAATACCTGACATGTTATGAATAACCAATTATGTGCAAAATCTCGTTAAGAAATATTGAATGCTCGAATTTATAATTCAGACAAAAGAAGGAATATTGAAAAGAAGAACGTCTAGTAAATAAATATTGGTGACAAAACAAATTAACTAATTACATTATATCATCCTGAACTCATTCGATCTGATAAAAAGAGAAAAGAAATTTTGAAAAAAAAAAGAGTACATATTTAAAAGGGGAAAAAGCATAACATAGAAAACAATATTTTCTCCCTTTTCTCTTACTATATTTTTTAAAATTCTATAATGAAGGTTTTCTTTATAATAAATAAATTGGTTCATAGCTTTAATTGGTCTATCTTATTATTCTATTGTGGATAAATACAATGGACCAAGACAAGAAATAATTTATAATTACATATAAGTTTTGATATTATATTAAGATAAATGAATATAAAATTTAATTTAATCTTATAAATAATTTAATTTAATTGTATAAAATTAATTTGTAAGATGAAATTTATAATTATTTATATATTATAAATTTATTACAACAAAAGTTACCTGGCTTCTGTTTTAAGATTGCCACGAAGGGTGGTGATAGGATTCCATGATTTTCTACACACGTCGCCATTCTTGCGTTTGCCATGGACAAATCGGCAGTGAGAATTCGTCCTGCGAGGTGTATGTATTAACAAAAGTATTAATCAAAGATGTAGTGTTAACGATTTGGACAATAAAATTTTGATTACTAAAATGTGATAATTTTCTCTTCTAATATGATTTGATAATTTTCTCTTCTAATATAAGATGTATTTTTTAAATAGTTTTAAAATATTAAAAATAAATAAATAAATAATCATTTAAAAGATCTTATCAAAGTTTATAAGAAAAAATTATTAAAATTTAGCAGTTAAAAAATAATTTTCCTACCAATTTCAATGACGATAACGCTGAAGTTCAATAGTCAACAGTGTAAAAGCTTTTACTCCAAGCACCGATTGAAAATCATCTTATCATAACTTTAAATGTAAAATTAAAAAACTTAATATGAATAACATTTTATAATTATGTGACAGTTTGATAATTTTTATTTTTATTTACCAGCTATAATTATTTATTCTAAGATTAAAAAATCAAACAAGAATACCTTTGTACAATTCTCGTAGTCCTAAAATAATGAAATATCAATAACTAATTATAATTTAAGGATGAACAATAAAATCTAAATTATGAAATTCAATCTAAAATTATCCAAAGACGAGTTAGGAAGTTTAAAGGTAAGTAGCAACTCTGTACCTGGATTAGGTATTATTCCGCTCAACACAACATCAATAATGTTCTCATAGCATTTCTCAAATGCCAAGTCCACAACTGATGTCTTTTTATTGTTTCTACTAACAAACAAATTTTCCATAATGAATTTCTTCAACCCCTCTGATAAGTTTAGAATGTCTATTACGTCTTTGTGACCATTCAACAAGGCCTCGTGAAATAAATTATTTCCTTGGTTGTTGGTTTCACTGAGTGCCTCTTTGAGTTGTTCAAATTTTGAATTTCGAGAAACTGCGATCACCAACTTTCGAAGAGCAGAGATGTTGCCAGCTCTTGCAGCAACATGCAGTGGTGTATCACCATTACTATTTTTTGCTCTCAGAAGATGTGGACCAATTTCAACTACCCTTTCCATGCATTCATCATTTCCATAGAGAGCTGCTATATGCAGCACCGTGTTTTCCATAGGAGTCTGTTGCTTTATAGTGTCACTGTCATTGTTTATTTCTCTCTTCCAATCGTACTCAGGGTTTTTCCTTTTTATTTCTTCGTATGTTCTCTTTGGCAACAACCACCACCCATGTGTTTTAGCTTCCTCACTGCGTCGTTCTTCTGAGCTTCGCAATGTGTTTTCTTCAATCACATTCCCTGAAGCTTCTTCTTCTCTCCTGCAGTTATTTTCTACGTCATCATTATTCATACATATGTTCCCTCCACACCTTAGAAACTTCATCATGCTCCTTTTCTTTTAACACTGCTTCCACCTTCTTTTTCTGTCTAAAAGTACCAAACTGCACACACATATAAATCTATCCATTTTAAACAATAATTCAAATAAATAAATCACAACATACACAAAACACAAAAATTCTCAACTTCACCTTCAACTCTTCATATCCCACTATACTAGAAGCTTTCCTCCCTTACAAAGCTCAAAGGTTTTAGATGCAGAGTAACATACACCTACAACTTGTATATGTAGAATCACTTTGGGAGAAGTTGTTAGGAGCCTTCAAAGAGAAAGTAAAGAAGTAAAAGAGAAACGTGGGCATTTCCTCTTACAACACCAACCATCTTTTCTTTTTCTCCACAAGAAAAGAATATATAAAATAAAGTGTCCACCCTGCTGCCCGTACGGCAGATCCTTTTTAAATGAGAGGCTTGAAAGAGGGAATGTATGTAAGAGAGCGTAAAAGATAAGTCACATATCATACTTATTTAAAGATGACACTGGTATTTTTATATTTTCACATCATTTTTCTTTTTACTATTTGAAATTATTTTTCATAATTATGTCCTTTTTCTTTTCTTTTTTTAAATATAGAAGTTAATTTTTATTAAAAGTAATTTATTTTTGTACAAATTGTCAAATAGTGGTTAAATAGTATTAAACAACATTTTTTTTCTTTAAAAATATGAATCATAATTCTCGTAATCTATTACCTTCATGAATAATTGTGATGAATGTCGGATATCACTCTATCTCGAGAATAATGAAAAAAAAATCATAACATTTTATATTTATTATTTATAAATTGAGATAATCCGATTACCTCCTATCAATATATATGTTTTTATTGATAAAAAAAATTCTTCACGAATAGTTATTTTTGAAATTTTACTGATATATATTTTATTTATTAACAAATTTACCAAACCCCTTTTGGATGATAAATTTCCATTTCTCAGGACAAAAAACAGCTAGCAGAAATGGAATTCCAAAATTGTGGTAGATGTTCTTATCGTGACTTGTGATTAATATATGTTCCCAAATTCCCCCTACCAAATGACCGTGAGATTCTTTGAAGAAATAGAAAAGCTCACCTGAACAATTACCGGAGATGCTTTAAACACATTTGTGTATTTAGTCCATGGAGAGAGAAGAATAAATCGGTTGGACATTTGAGAAATCTTAATTTAAAATACAATTTCGAAATAAAATATTAATTCCGAAATTGAAAACGCCTAACTTATTAGTACTTACTAATTAACTATTCAGCAAAGTTCCGTAAATAATCATTCTTGAAATTTTACTAATATATGTTTTATTTATTAATAAATTTACGTTGTTAATTTTATTAGTGGAAATCAAATCTATGATTTTTATTTTTTTTTCTAGTCACTAAATCACCTTATCATAATGTAAATAATTTAAGATTGACTTGATCAAACTATGTTCTTCATTTCTTTATGGTAAAATTAAAGAAAGTAAATTATAGAATAAAAGAGTGTTATGAACCTTTCTACATTTGATTCTGTCATAAGTTTTATTGAGATGAAGTGAATATATATATATATATATATATATATATATATATTTTGTAAAGCCCATTTATTATTTCTGCCACAATGTTTAAGGGTTGTCCCAAATTAGTTGGGCCTAGGGTTGGCCCATAGGGAGCCAAGGACCTTAAATTGTCCTAACCTCACTCATCCTTCTCACTTTCAGAAAACAACCTCCTTTTCTCTTAGAATCTTTAGCCACTTTCTCTGCTAGGATTTGATCTCTATCATTATCAAGTTCGCACAAGCTCGTTCTACTTCACGTAAGTTGACCTCTAGCCCTTATACTCTTTTCTTCAACTCTATTTTTCGTGAACCAATAGAGATTTATGGGTTTAACCTCGTTTTTTCGTCTGGGTTAGTGTTTCCAGCCCTTGAGTCTACTCTGGGAGTTGTCGTACCCTTGTGCTTAGGTGTTAAAGTCATTTTGGCTAGCTATTTCTAAGTAAGGGAAGTTAGGGTTCACTTGTTCATTATGTTTTTCTGCTTGCTTTGCTGTTATTTCACGATTGTATGGTTGTTATGTTGTTGTGGGCTTATGAAATGCCTTTGAGCTGTTTGGGTGGTGTTTGTTGGACTGTTACACGAGAGAACAGTGGTGAGCATTGGTTTTCTTGCCCAAGCAAGCACGTCTCGCCTAGGCGAGACTAATAGAGGCTCGCCCACGTTTCCTGCTCGAGCTGTCGCTTAAGCAACTAGTCTCCATTTTGAGTGAGGTGCAGTCTCTCTCAACGAGGAGGGTTCGTCTAAGCAAGAAATCGCTGGAAGCCACTATTCCTCTTTTTGAGCTAACGCTTAGGCGAAAGGAGCTCACTTGAGCGAGAGAACTCTCTCGCCTGAGCGAGACCTTCCTGCCTGAGTGAGAAGCTGGGCGAGAGGTGTGCTTGTTCTGTTTGTTTCTCTGTTCTTGGATGTTTTGCCATATGTTTGGATTGATTAATCTTGTGAAGCATGAATTGAGTGAATATATTTGAGTAAAATGATTTATGGTCTGTGATTGATAAGTTTAACATGACCTTGGCATGTGACATGTATGGGATGGTTAGTTATAAAAGTGGCATGGTTTTGGCATGAAAAATGATTCTATATTGATTGATGGAAACATGATGTTTGTTTGGTTAGGACGTAATTCCACGATAGTTTCGTGGTGGTGCCTCATTGGTCAGGGCGTAATTATATGTATCCGGATGAGTCATGTCTTGAGTCTTAGTGTATTGTTTGCATGTCATAACATGATTGGTTGACATATGTATCTTGGATTATGAAATTGTAAGTAATTGTATGATAAATCACTTTCTACTCTAGCTTACCCTTTTGCCTGTTTGATTGTTATGTGTGTGGTTTTCTCTTTTTGTGATGATCATCAATTTATTGATGTGAGTAGATGCAAGAACTCCTCGTGGTCAACAGGGAAATGATGCCTCTGTTGCATAGCCTGTCTAGGTTGGATTCCGTTTAATTGGGCTTTATTTTAGGGCTATGGCCCATGTATGGTCTCGTCTTTTTAGTATTAATTTGATTACTATCGACCCCTTACTCTGTTTTGGTCATTGGCATCGTGGTGTGCCTTAATTTCTATCCTGGTTTCTTTTGGATAACTGTAAAGAGTTGTGTCTATACTCCAGGCCTTTGCTTCTAATATCATCTTGTGTAATGTTTCATTTAATTACATTATTATTTAAATGGGACGTTACATATATCAAAATAAATTTAATTTGAAATTGTATTAACTAGCTATAACATTTTGATTGAAACAATTTGTGAATAGTTTATATTATCAAATTATTATTTTTCTGCTTATAATATATAATGCATTAGGGGTGGCAAAACGGGTCAGCCCGACCCGTTTTCGACCCATTTTCAACGGGTCGGGACGAGCCAGCCTGTTAAGAGAAAAAAGGCCAGAAACTTCAGCTTGTCCCGTCCCATGATGGGCTAATGGGCTAACGTGCCAACCCATATGACCTGTTATTTAAAAAAATGGCAATAGTAGAGGGGAAACAGAGCAACATATTGAAAATAGAGCAGAAATGCATGCATTGAAGAGTAGTTTCACGAATAAAGCTCCTAACAAAGTAATCTGAACTAACTAATTTGACTATCCAAGGAAATTACAAATTTTCCCTTACAAGAAACAAAATAAAATCTAAAACAATGCTGAAACAGTGTTGCCTATATTCTGCTACAACTCTTTTGGAACAATTGCAATCAGCCTTCCCATTCTAAATTCACATTCTAGTAATCTGATTCCAACCCAACAAATCTAAACTCAATCCAACTTCTGTTAAAAAAATGCAATTCAATAAGTGAGGATGCTTTACAATGAAAAAACAATTCAATAAATTAGAAACAAATACCAAATGTCATTCTGTATCACTTCCAGGATCTTTAGAGGCAGTATTGGAACAAGTCTCCTCTACTTTTCTATCTTTGTCATTGTCTTCATAATCTTTAAACAATATAAAATAAACAACAAATTACGATATAAAAAATTGTGTATAAGAACAAAAAGGAACTGAAGACATCTATAATATACAATTTACCATCACAAAAACCATGCTTCCAACTGGAAGTACAAATAATTGCCTCCACACTTGTTGACAACAAACAATTTCTATACTTATTAAGAATCCTATAACCAATGCTAAATGCTGATTTAGATGCGACAGTAGTAATCGGGATGCTTAGCAAGTCCCTAGCCATCAAAGCAAGGTCTGGAAATCGTTCACTATTACTCTTCCACCATTCAAGAACATTTATAGCTACTAGAGAATGAATATCCAATTTTTGGTTACACCCATTACGCTTTTCTTTTCCATCCTCACAAACCCCAATCTTAGTAAAGAATTTCAAAAATCAGAGGATGATAACTTCTTCTTTTTCTTATCAGTTTCACCAGTGTGGTTATCCCCAATCACACTATCGGTTACAATATTTGGTTTTTCATGGACATCCCCATCATTAGGTTTGCTAACTGAATCATCCATTACTTTTATGAGGTTCCTATCACACAAAACCCAAACTGAAAAAATGAAGATAACAGATACAATATAACACAACACAACATAACAGTAGTAAGCATCATAATAACAACAATCGAAAATTGTCCAAACTAATACAATACAATACTAAGCAAATAGCAATAGCAGAAATCAGGACCAAATAGAATGCTAGCAGCAATAGTAGCACACAATTCACAAGACCAAACATATAACAATGGCAGAATTGAGGAATCGAAAAATAGATAGCAGATACGGAGATCAATCAGCACAAATAACAATTCAATGTCATTGGCAATAGCAGAAAAACATAGCAATTAGGGCAGGAAGGGGAATCAAAAATTCAAAATCGATTTTAACCATGTTTCTGAATTAATTTTAAAAATTTATTAAATATTTAGTGATTATTGTAACTGTCAATAAATTAAAGAATTTAAAAAATTTAAAAACGGTTAAAATCATGATTTTTTTTTAAATTAAAAAATTAAAAATTTACTTAACAATATATTTTAATAACTACACGGTCATCATTAATAATAAATTCACATAACTACTATTTGTTGAGATTTCCTTGTTTGGTTTTTAGATTACCATATAAAAAAAGAATTATAAACGTAAAATTTAATAAAGGCATGGTTGGTCACATACAGATTTCTTGGGTCACTGATATTGCAACACTAAAACGTGATCAAATTTAATTGTTTCTAAATCAAAATTTGTGTATGGTATGTTATTTTGTAATGTTTGTTAAAATGTGGAATTTATAAGCGCTTTCATTAAATTATTCATGTAGATGTAGTTGTTAAACCTACACGAATAATTTTTTAAATGTGAATGGCTAAACCTCTTAATAGTTGACTCAATTGGTCGATGTACACCACATAGTCACTCTGGTCTCCTAGTGTAACCTCGAGATGCCCATCTTAATTCCACATGAACCACTTTTGGTGGGCAGTCGAGGACACTGCTCTCACTCCATGAATCCACTCCCTTCCTAATAAGACATTAAAATTTGATGGGGAATGGACATCTATAAATACGGTACCTTGGTGTAACTTCCCATTATTACATTCAATGTTATCGTAGTCTATATGTTATCCTTTTGTCTTGGAGATGTGTGACTTTTCGAAATAGTGAGAAATATTTTGAACATATCATTTAACACACTTTCTCAAAGAGACTCAGAGGAGCTACAATCTAAATATATGTGTGTGGTTTGGAGTTGTGATTCTCTCCACCTTGATATTAGAGGAAGATCTTTGATAAGCTAGGGAGAGCTATAATCCAATATTTGTCATTCTTATATTTATTGTATTCTTTAGTGGTTCTAATGTGATTCCAAGTCTACAAGAAGGTGTTCATGTTGTGTTGTATATTCTTTTTGTGTGTGTTTAAAGAAGGTTATGTTTAGGTGTATATTTCAAGAAATTGTTTGTAAGAAACATTGTAATTTTTTGATATAGTGCAAATCCAAGATCTTTGCTTTGGCTAAGTTGATTTAGGTTCTTGTGAGTGAACAAGTATAAAAACTCTTTGTGCATTATTTTAATCTTTTCATGAACTCCCATCTTAACAAACTATATCAAGAAAGTTAATAAATTAAATCTTTATGATAGAATTCATTGTAATCAAGTAAACAATAAATTAATAAGTCTATTTGATATTATCTTGATTGATCTTTAATGACCAATTAAGTTCTCTAACAATTTTTCAATATGTTAATTGTTCTGTTTAATTTGTTAAAATTTGTGGTTCAGTAATGTTGCTAACCTAGATCAGTTGGTCAATTTGGATTCAACAAGAATTTTTCATAAACTCTAATTGAACACTGGTTTTAACAAGTCCAATTCAACCTCCCTTTTTTTGTTTACAATTGGTTTCAAGAGTAGATTCTTGAAAATTAATCAAGTTTTTTATCCTGAAAATCTATTTTGAAAGTCATGGTTGAAAATAAACTTTCTTTCGCAAAAGATGCTTCTACTCATAGTCCTTCGATGTTTAGTAATTTCAGTTACCAGTTTTGGAGAGTACATATAAAAATTCTTGTGGAATCAATTGATCAAGGAATTTGGGATACTATCATGAATAGACAATTCATTCTTAAACATGTTGATAAACTGATGCTTGTTTATTAATAATCTTTTACGGCAAGTGTACTGTTGCACTAAAGTAGTATTCAAAAGTCATATCCACAAAGACTTGTTAAAGGTGACCAATAATTAGATTACAACTATGACACATTTAATTTCTGATTTTACTTGGAGTTATAAGATATGAATGATAATTTAGAAAACAAGGTTGAATGCTTTTGTCTTTCCCCAAATTCAATTTTTGTTTTCTTTCTTTTATCTAGAATCTGCCAAGATCATTACTCTAGAAGTACTTGTTTAAGTATATCTAGATGCATCCATGCTGTGTAGAACCTAGGAAATTAAAACCCAAGATGATTACTCAACTCGTGGTAGAATAAATACCTACATTAATGCTTAAGACTTTTTCTGCCCAACATCCCTTTTGGCTACTTAGACAAGCACTAGTACTTGTATGGGAAACTGCTTGGACCACAATTCAAACTAGTTTCCCAACTTAGGTTAAACTAGTTAAAATATCAATATTAATCAAAATAGTTCACAAACAATAAATCTAGACAACAAAAGATAAATTAGAAAAGAAATTGAAACATTAAATGGAAAATTCAATTGCAAACATTGTTGCCACTTAGAGTTAGCCACTCATGGTGGAGATTAAGCTCCTCAAAATACTAGAATCCCTTCACTTCTTTCACTATACACTACTTCTAATGATTTTTAGGGAGAAAGAGAGAGAAAAAGGGTCTTATTTCCTGTGGATTTGATGATTTCAAGAGGAGGAGGAGACACTATTTTATAGCCTGGTATGGGTGATGCTCAACCAAGTTTTTTAGGCTCAGCCACACTATCTTCATTCTTGAGTTTTCTTGCTTTTGTGCTTAGCCCAATGTTTGGCTCAATGTCTTGATGATTGAGATGTCATTCTGCTGTTAGATTCATTAATTGTTCCTCATCCCTATCCCTAGCTCAATTGTGTGGCTCAACAACATTTTTCTAGCCCAACAAAAAGACCTTTAATTGTGTTTTGTTTTTTTAACTGTTGTGGTTGAGCTGTTCTGGTGTGGGTCAGCCAAGTGACTCGTTTTTCCCTTGTTCTATTGTGAATGAGTGTGATGTTATTATCTTTCTTGACTTATCTTCCCAAAAGGTATGATGCATAATGATTTAATAAAATAAGACATGTTTCCTAAAGAAAACAACTGCCTAAAATAAGTATATTATTTGTTATGTATTTTGATGCTATGAAGACACTTATCAACATGCCCCTACTTTAAAACGTTGTTTGTCCTCCAACAAACCAAAACCAAGAGAATTTGTAACAATATTAACAAAAAACAGATCATGCAAAAAGAACTAGTCTGCAGTTATATTGGTGAAAGCAAAAGGTAAGTAGGCTTTGTTTTTACAACTGAATCAAAGAGTTTTGAGAAATCCCATATAGTTTCCCCCTATTTGAGCCCTCCCTACCATGTTTTAGGTGTTTCACTCTACCAATGCTTTCGATCCTTCACTGGGTTTTGCATCTCATTTCAACTTACCATCTATCCTTCAAGGAGCATGGATCACTAAGGACTTTTGTGGGCTTGTATTGAGGCTTAGGCTAAGAAGAAACTTTGGTTTTTAAGGAAAAAAAATTCACTGATAAGATGAATATTACTACAATCAGGGAACTTTGGGTTTCTTCAATACAACCACTTTGATTGATTTCCTTTCTCATTTTTGTATTTTATCCTTTATAATTTATTATTGTACGAATTACATTCATGCAAACCCTTCGTCATCAGTCTCTTCTTCATATCATTCTATTTTTTTTCTTCTAATTCTTCCATTGGTCCACCTTTAACACCAAATAATACCAAAAATATAATATCTAGAAAGAAATGCATGACATAACGCGAGTGTCTAGTGAATTAAAGAGTTTTATGGATTTGATCCACACTATATATAAATGAATTGTGTATGAAATTTGCTCTTAATGGTGATGATAAAAGACTCAAACACTTAAAAATCAAATTCAAAATTAAGTTTTCTAGCCCACCGTAAACGAATTCACTTCAAGTAGACTAGATTCATTAAACGAGTACAAACATCGAATCCAAATCTTTGAGAAACAAAATATATAAAAAATTGTTCTACCATTATTTGCAGGTTACTGTATTTATACAATTCTATATCGTTGGATTTTTACCTATGGACCTTATATGAATCTAGGCTATTACTGACCTAATTTTTAAGTTGACCGTTAATATCGTAATCTAAATCATCGACATGATTTTGCGTAACTAGATAGTTATTGATGGCTTTAGTATAATGTTTTATGATTAGTTGAAAAAGAAGTGTTTGGCTGAGATATTATCAATTTACATAAGAGCATATATATACTGGTGTTGGCTTATCCGAGTGACTGAATGACGATATCCAAAGTGTGTCGTAATAATTATTGGTGACGAAGGTATAAAGTTCCTACACACAGTTAAATCTCCTCCTATTACTTTTTTTCTGTACTTTATTTTCTTTAATTTCACAATCATTTGGTCGGGCAAATGAGGAACATATATTAATTTCAAAAACAATATCTACCACTATTTGGAATTCCACCATTTCTCCTTAGTAAGGGAAATTTATACTTCCTAAATTAAGGGATTTACTAAATTTATTATTAAATAAAATGTATATATAGTAAAATGTCAAAATTAATTATTTATGAAACTTTACATAGTTAATTACTAGACACTAATAAGTTGGCCTTTTTCAATTTTGGAATTAATATGTTATTTGAAAATTGTATTTTAAATTAATTTTACTAATTGTCACAAGAAATTATCACATTTTAAAGCTGATGATTGGATCTGTCACACATGAGCTGGTCGAGACTTTATTTTATATATTCTTTTCTTGTGGAGAAAAAAGGTACTAGGTGTTCTTAAGAAAGAATGCCCAGTGAGAAAGAAAGTGTTATCCTATGTAATCTTTTGTTTGGAAGTTCCTTTGAAAAATAATACAGTTTTGGGGAATAATACACGTTTTCTCTTTTACTTTTTTACCTTCTCTTTGAAGCCTCCTAACAACTTCTCTCAAGGTGATTCTACATATACAAGTTGTTGGTGTATGTTACTCTGCATCTAAAACCTTCGAGCTTTGTAAGGGAGGGAAGCTTCTAGTACAGTGGGATATGAAGAGTTGAAGGTGAAGTTGAGAATTTTGTGTTCTGTGTATGTTGTGATTTATTTATTTGAATTATTCTTCAAAACGGGTAGATTGATATGTCTGTGCAGTTTTGTATTTTTGGACAGAAAAAAGTAGGTGGAAGCGGAGCAGAAAGGCCAAGAACAGATCTTGATATATTGTTAAAGAAAAAGAGCATGATGAATGTTCTAAGGTGTGGAGGGAAGACATGTATGAATGATGATGACGTGGAAAATAACTACAAGGGAAAAGAACAACCTTCGAGGAATGTGATCGAAGAAAACACATTGCAAAGCTCAGAAGAACGACGCAGTGATGAAGCTAAGGCACATGGTTGGTGGTTGTTGCCAAAGACAACATACGAAGCAATAAAAGAGAATAACCCTGAATCCGATTGGGCAGAAATAGACAGTCGCACTTTAAGGCAACAGAGCCCTAGGAGAAACACTGTGCTGCATATAGCATCTCTGTACGGGAATGATAAGTGTGTGAAGAAAATAGTTGAAATTGGTTCAAACCTGTTGAGAGCAAAAAATAGTAATGGTGATACACCACTGCATGTTGCTGCAAGAGCTGGCAACATCTCTACTCTTAAGATTATGTTGCCTGCACTTCTCCATGACTTAGATCCAAAGTCTGAAAAAGCAAAAGAGGCAATCTTTGTAACTAACAGCCAGAACAATACTTTCTTTCATGAGGCCTTACTGAATGGTCACAAAGATGTAATGAAGATTTTAGATATTTCACAAGACTTCAAGAAACTGGTCGAGGAAACTGCATTTTCTATTACAGACAATGAATACAAATCAGTGTTGCTCTTAGCATTTGAGAAAGGCTACGAGGATATTGTTGATGATGTATTGACCAGAATAATTCCAAGTAATGAAGGTACAAACTTCCTCCTATATCTTTGCTTGCTGTATTTTCCTTAGTTTCACAATCATTTCATCTGGGAATGAGGAACATATGTTAACCATAAGTCAAGATAACAACATCTACCACTATTATGAAATTATTCCATTTCTGCTAGCTTTTATTTTTGTCCTAATTTCGTCGAGTTTCACCTTCGTAAGTTAAAATTGATTATTTATGAGACTTTACAGAATAATGAATTGCTAGGTATTATTAACTTGGGCCTTTTCGATTTTTGGAACTAATATTTTATTGCAGAATTGTGTTTCCAATAAAGATTTCTCAAATTATATCCAACCAACCTTTTTATTCTTCTCTCTCCAATTAATACACAAATGTTTTGAAAACATCTCCAAAAATTGTATCAGGTGGGTTCCTTTTAAGTTGTAAAAATTTGAAATGTAAATAAGTTAAAAATTTCAATGTGAATTTATAGATATAATTTATTTAAATTTCTTTAAAAATTGTTTATAAATTGAAATTTTTACTTAGTTAAATAATTTCAGTTCTATATACTTTATAATTTTTTTTTAATTTTAAACCATTTAGATTAAAATAATATTTTTATCCATATATCTCATTGTGAGAAAACTAAAGGTCATAAATATGTTCTCATATCAATTATAGTTTGTCTGCATCTTACAGTTTTATATGATAATAATCATAATATGTTCCAATATATAACAAAATTATATAACATGTCTATTAAAAGAAAATTCATCTAAACTTATATTTATTTTCCTGTCTATATATTATTTTTAAAATATCTTATTGACTTGATATATTTGCATTACAGAGAAATATTCATCCCTGGTAAAAGACAACGCAGAACCAATAATGAACGATGGAGAATTCTCCTATGGCGGTCCCGTTGGTAAGAACACTATGGAAATAATAACTGTGGAAACGGTAGTTCAAATTTGTCCACCCCTTGTAAGGGTACATGCAGTTACAAACAATTTTTTAATTCGTTCCTTTTAAAAACTTAATTTAAAAATCTGATATATATTTTATATATTTTATGGATTGAATATCTATTCTTGAAATTTAGTCAAGTCGGCTTTGGTCAAAATTTGGCCTAGTCGGTCCTAGACCAAATTTGGCTGTATTCGGCCGAGTCGACCCCGACTCAAATTTGACCGCATTGGGCTCAATCGGCCACAGACCAAAATTTGGTTGTATTCAGCCTAGTCGGCTTAACCCAAATTTGGTCAAATTTTGTCGAGTTAGCCTCGGCAAAAATTTGGCTAAGTCAACCCTTGTCCAAATCTTGGAGTAATCAGCCAAGTCGGCCTTGAACAAAATTCGATTGAATTCAATCGAGTTAGCCCTTGACAGAAATTTGGTCGTATTAGGCTAAGTCGGCCCCAACCAAAATTTAATGGAATTCAGTCAAGTCGATCCTAACCCAAATTTTGCCGAGTCGGCCCTGAGCTAAAGGTTGTTGTATTCAACAATTTTGTCCCAAACTGAAATTCAGTCATATGCAATCAAATTTCTCCAAGTTGGGCTTGATCGAAATTTGGACATATTTGGCTGAGACGGTCTCAGCCAATTCAGCCAAATTTTATTAAGTCGGCATCAACCAAAATTCGGCCAAGTCAACCACGACTGAAAGTTAGCCGAGTCGGTCCCCTTGCTAAAATTCGACCGAGTTGGTCACGACTAAAATTCTATCAAATTCGATCATGTCAACCTTAAGGTCACACATTTTAGAAAATTCAATTTAAATTTATGTTATAAAAAGTGGATTCTAGATTTTGAACTTGATCCAAATATTTGGATCTGGATTTAAATCTTGATTGAAATATTTGGATATGGATTTTAAAAAAATCCAAACTAGTTTTACTGAAAAAATGGATTTTGATCGAAAAGTTGATCCAATTATTTGGATCTCAAAAGAATGTGGATTGAATCATTAAAAATTCAATTGATGATCACCCCTAGTTTAATGGAAGGGTTTGACAGAAGGATAATTAGATCGTCTACTAGAAACAATCTAGTAATAGTGTGGTAGAATCAGGTGCAAGCTTTTATTACGAGCATATGTCTTAACAACTTTTTATTAGGGTTTTTAGATTTTATATATAAATACTCTTACAAGCTAAGATTTGTACATTATAATTGTGTTAGACTCTGTGATAGAAACTTCCAAGATCAAAAAGTGCTTTCTTTTTAATCTTCTTTTGTATGGTATCTTTCATTTTTATTGTTACGGAACCTAGCAATTGGCTTCATATGTGGGAACAAGAAAAGATAGTCAAGAAATCGAAGAAATAACTGCCAAGTTTAAGATTTACAAGTTTTTTTAGGACAACGACTTCAGATTGTGGAGGATCAAGATAAAACTCATCCTGATACAACAAGGTTGTGCCAAGGCTCTAAAGGAAGATGCAAACATGCCAACATCTCTATCTCAAACAAAGAAGACTGGAATGATCAACAGTGCCATAATTTTGTGTCTTAGTGATAAGGCACTAAGAAAAGTCACTAAGGAGAAGACTGTAACTTCGACGTGGGTGAAACTTGAGTCATTTTCACACTGACTGATTTTGAAGCAACAACTACATTCATCAGGATGATAGAGACAAGAACAATGGTGGAACAACTAAAAAATTCAATAATATTAAACGAAAAGAGAACCTTGAGGTATAATTGGAGGATGATGATAAGGCTTTACTTCTTCTTAATGTCTTACCTAAGATGTACGAACACTTCAAAGATACTTTCTTGTTTAGGAAGAAGTGTGCCATTACTTTTGAAGGAAATGACAACCTTATAAGGACTAAGGAGCTTCAAAAAGTTTCAAAATTCTAAGAAAGAGGATAATGAGTTCAGTTTGAATGTGTCTAAGTTTAAGGGGAAGAGAGAAAATGAGTTTAAGGGAGATAACGAAGCAATACTTATCAAATGATCCAACAAAAGTATAGTGTTAAAACTACTATGAGAAAGGTCACTTCAAGATGAGTTGTCACACACAAAAAAAAGGAAAGGCGAGAAATCTCATTTCAAAAAGCAAATTGTTGATGTTGTTGTTGCTTCTAATAGCTACGAGTCTATTGGGGTTTAATTGCATATGTGTCTGATGCATAGAGAAGTTGGGTCATGGACTGAAGATGCACTTATCTCATTATCCATCGAACGAGTTCTTTAAGACCTTAGAAGTAAGAAGGTGAACTGGTCCTTCTGGAAACAGTAGAGCTTGTAAAGTCAAAAGCCCGAGGTATATCAACTTAAAGATTGTTTGATAATCAAGATATGTTACTGCAAGAAGTGAAGTTTGTTATGAAGATCGAGAGGAATCTTTTGTCAACCAGTATGCTTGATCAAATTCATTTAACACAACCAAGATTCTAAGTGAAGCGTCTACAATTGCTAACAGGGAGAAAAAACATATGTACATCTTAGACGATTCAATAGTGGTCACACTTGCCTTTGTTGCTAGTCAAACAATGCAAGACAAAGTAATGTTATAGTGAGGCTGGGACTCATTCGTGAGAATGGTTTGGTGGAGTTGGAGAAACAAAACCTATTGGGAGGTGATAAGATGGAGTGACTACAAAAGTCTCATAAACTAAAGTTTAAAACTAGCAAACATATGGGCAGTAGACCCTTTGAGTATGGTCATACAGACATATGGGGTCCAATGTGAGCTCAAACTCATAGTGAATGGTCTCATTTCCTTATCATCATGGACAATTACCCAAGAAGGGTGTGGATTTATATCTTGAAAGGTAAGAATGAGACATTTCAAAGGTTTAAGGAGTAACACACCATGGTGAGTAACTAGTAAGGGACCAAATTGAAAATGGTGAGGACAAATAATGGGTTTTAGTGGAGCTTAATGACTTTTGCAAGGTAAAAGGAATAAAGAGGCACAAGGCAGTTGCAGATACACCACACCAAAATGGTTGGTTGAGAGGATGAACTCAAACATTTTGGAGAAGGTTAGATGTATGCTTCTGCAAACTAGATTGCCTAAGTCTTTATGGGGGGAAATTAAAAGTATTGTTGTCTACTTGACAAATAGGATTCCATTATTGTTGCAATGTGGCTCTAGAATGGTGATTGAATAGAGTTCGTAGACATTTTAAAATTGTTTTATGCGACATATTATTGTAAATGAAAATAATAAAGAGAGTAAGGCAAAGAAGAATGCACGCAAAGATTTATATAGGTTCACCTCCACCTAAGGTTACATCAAGTCTACTAAGCCATCTATTTAGAAAAATCACTAATTAACACCTTTGACTAGCTCAAGTATCAAGCTCTCAAGGTTTCAACAAGTATCAAGCTCTTCAGGTATCAAAAGTTTAACCCTCTCATGGAAATACGAGTATAAACCTCTCTAGCTTACAACAAGTTTAACCTCTCTGGGTACCCTTTCTCAATCTCCCCCTTACATAGAGAAATCATAATTACAATTATCAAAATAATCTCTCACGCAGGCGAGTACAATGGTTTACACACAACCCAATATCACTTTGTACAAAAATGAATATTTAAGCTCACAGAGTTTGATATGATAAAATTTCAACACTTCTCTTTTCTTTTCAAGAATTTGATATGACACTATTTCAACACTTCTATATTTCTCTCTTCATTCTCATTCTTCTTATTTATCTAGGTCGTTGTAATTATAGCTATGTTATGCCATTTGGTTGTTGATGCGTATTGAGTTCAACATGTTCTTCATATCTTCTACTTTCTTCATTTGGAAGTTCTTGATATTTCATTCAAAGTATATTGCTTCCTGTGAATTATTTCTTCCTTCACTTTTAGCCAATAAAATATTTTAATTTCAAATATCATACATTGTGGCTTCGATCTTTGGGGATTTTCTTGTAGTCTTTGATCTGTAGAGTATTTCTCTTTTTCGTGATTAGTTGATAAATATATGACAACATTTGTGATCTTCAATTTGGGAATTTTTTTTCTTCTATATCTCGATTAATCATCTTTGATATTCTTCAAATTAAATCTTCAATCAAATCTTCAATTAGAATATCTTCTCATAATGTTGAGACTTGGTGTGCAATTACTTGATGATCAATTTCAAAGTTTGTATTTCTTTGATCAATTTAGGCTTAATCTTTGTATCACCTTGTGATTTGACATTTCTCTTTCACTCCATATGAACTTGATTCATCTAATGCTTTTTATCGTTTAACTCGTCTAGTCATTCTTTCTTTGGAGTATTCTAATGAAAGCACTCGTTTAAAAAGGATATTCAACATTCAACTTATTAAGTTGACTTTGACTTGTTTAACGCTGATACTCATATGGTCTTTTTTTGTGCTTGCGTCGTCTAACCTTTTGATTTTATTTATCTAGCACTTATAAGAGTTTAATGCCTTGTTTCATCACATTTACTCATCACAATTGACTTAAACATAATTTGCACTGTTGAATGCATCTAATGACCTTTGTTGTCTAACAACTTGTGACTCCTAGCACTTCTAACTTGAACTCATCTAAGCTTCACTTTCTTATGTGTTTGCTTTGGGTTTCAAGTTTCGTCTTTCTCTATATATTAATCAGAAATCAAGATATGACCATTATTTACACCTATAATACTATAGTTTTAAATAGTTATTTGCAATTGTCCTACAACTGACTATTGATTGGATTTTGAAAATCTAATCTAGATCTATTTCAAATCCAATAAATAGATTCAATCTATAATTCAAATCCTTTTTAACTAGATCAACTTTATTTGGATTTTTTTCAATCCAATTTAAATATGATCAAATCTCGATTGAATCTACTACCTCAATTAGATTAAATTTGATGTTGGATTGACCTAATAGACGAAATATGGGATCAAGCCTACTCATCTTGACATAGTTCTGATCTAATGTAGGCTCAATGTATCAATCAAATAGAAGTCCAACATAACTTGGCCCTACTTGGCCCAATCCATCTTAATCCTAGTTGAGTCTAACTAGACTTGCACCTGGTTAGACTTGGGTCGATCTAGGCCTTACTTAACCATATCTAGATTAGACTTGACTTTATCTAGGCCCAGGATGACTCAACTTAAGCTAGACCCAATCCAACTCAAACTGACTTGGCTCAACATGGCCCAACCTAATTTCGCTCTATATTGCTTAAGCTGACTAGCCTCAACTTGGGTAAGCCTGACTCGCCTCGACCTATGGGAAATCTTAGAATTTTAAAATTCAAAAAAATATTTGATGTATATCTAATCCAAATCTAATTAAATGGATTGAGCTTAAAATCCAAAAATATAGATTTGAATTTAAGATAAATCCCTTTAAATAAACTAAAAGTAATATAAATTTGGATAATTATTATTAAATTTCTAAATTTGATTTTTTTTTTGTTCAGCTTTAAACTGAAATTAAAGTTATTGCTATTGTAAAGTTTCCCTAATTAGAGACACTCCAATTGATGCATTCTCAGTGAAGATGGACATAACTACAACATCGTTTCTCCCTCTTTGATAATAATATTTTATCCTTTTGCTTTTGATAGATTTTTTTATATAGTTGCTTTCATTATTTTGACAAAACATATTTTTAACATAATTTTGGATTTGTCTCGTAAGAATCGTACAAAGATAATTTTGTTTGGTCTTTGAGTCTTGGGATAAATAATATATGGTCATTGATATGTAAAAATCAAAGCAATCAAAGCGTCATCAAATCTAAGATGTTACATATGACAAGTTTTTTTTTGTTATAATATTTACTTGAAGTTATGTATAGCTGAAGGGCGCATGGCAAATATGGATATGGAAATGGACAAACCAAGTATAATCATGCGGACGTTCTCGAAAAATCAAGGAGTCCGATCACCGGCCATTGTGGCAATCTTAAAGGAGAATAAAGGTATTTTTTGTTGTATAACTAAATTTTCTCTTATCCATAATAGAACAAAAACAATTGAAGATACGAATCATTATTTCTCCACTTTCTTTATGTGTAGATGGAATAATCAAATATTAAAAAATGTTAAATTGAAATGGAAGATCTTGAATTATTTAATAATTTTTAATTAGGTTTTCAATTAAACAACCTGACTTGTAATTGTTTATTATTTGACATTTTGTTTAAATGTTGTTATTATATACATGTACTTTTGATTCAGAATAAAAACATTTCATAGCTTAATTGAAAATTATTTTAATTTTAAAATTAAAGGATTAAATTCTTTTATTTTCAAAATTTGGTACTTACGTCAAGTTGACAAATTTATTTATGATAAAGAAAATCTTGAGTATAGAATTCATATGAAAGAAAAGAAAAACATTTTGTATGTTATGTTATTCTTTTTTTCTCTTTCGAATATTCAACTTTTTTCAAAATGTAAGGGATTTTCTTTAGGAAACTATTAAATATGATCTACTTATAACAAGATATATTGTAATTGGTTAACTTGTTTTTCCAACCATTTTTATTTATTGGACATATTTTTCCAATATCTCTTTCTTTCTCCAAAATAATTCATACATTTAGTATTTTTTAGCAATATTCGACTCATGATTGGGTATTCCTAACACATGACAGGTATTCTAGAGAAAATAGTAAACAAAAAGAGAGAATGGATTCATGTTAAAGATCAAAAAGGAAGAAATGCTCTTCACTATGCAGCTTCCATGGGTTACCTAAATGGTGTTGAGTGCTTGCTTCAAAATTGTGATACTTGCAATATGGAAAGAGATAAAAATGGCTTTTATCCTCTTCATATGGCTTCTGCATGTGGACATATTGAAGTGGTAAAGAAATTGCTTCAAAACTTTCCAAATCCCATAGAAATAATTGATAAGAAAGGTCGAAATATTGTTCACATTGCAGCTATAATGGGACAATTTGATGTGGTAAGGTACATCTTGCAAGATGCAAATGATGGAGTTAAAGATATGATAAATAGCAAGGATTACGATGGAAACACTCCTTTGCATTTGGCTGCGTCACACTGCCATCCAAAAATTGTACAAGCCTTGACATGGGACACAAGAGTTAATCTCAATTTGCTTAACAACAACAACCAATCAGCGCTTGATGCTTTTGAACAAGTTAAACAACAAAATAATCCACCCATTGCACAGGTAAGTATATGTAGAGTATTGTGTTTAATAAAAAAGTTAAAGATTTAAGTATGTTTTTTTAGTTAATAGATATTTTTATGTGACTATATCTTCAACTGGGTTCTAAGTTGATCAAAATTCATCTTTGAGGATTTTTTTAGGGAAGGTTTTTGTTTTAATTTCTCATTTGCCCTCACTTTTTTTTTCTAAATATGTGGTAAATTTCAAGCACATTAATTGTCTAATTGTTTGGAAAATTAAGTAGATTCATCAGTACTCCCTTACACACTTAAACTACCTATGTTTTTTCTATTGTTGTGTTGTTGAATTTGTAACACAAACTTATATTTGCAGCGGCTAACATGGTGTCAACTAAAATCTGCTGGTATACAAAATGGTGAAAGAGGGTCACACTCCATTTACGTCCCTTCTTCTCCTTACAAACCAAAATCCAAAGATGCGGAATTTTATAAAGACAGAATCAACACCCTTATGTTGGTCTCAACTCTTATAACTACAGTAGCATTTGCCGGAGGTTTTACTTTGCCTGGTGGAACTAATAGTTCTTCTCCAGGACAAGGCATGGCTCTTATGCTAATTCACGTGTGGTTTAAACCATATATTTTATGCACCACAATATCCATGTATGGTGGCATTAGTGTTACTATTATACTCATTTGGGCTCAATTGGGAGATGTAACTTTGGCTCTTTTTGCCCTTAAAGTGGCAAGACCCCTTTTAGGAGTCACTCTTGCAACCCTATCAATTGCATTCTTGGCTGGTGTCCACCTTGTTATAAGCGATCTCAGTTGGTTGGCCACTACTGTTCTGATTTTGTGTGTGATCTTCATTCTCCTACTTTTGTTACTGTACACTCTTCTCTGGTTTCCCTCAGAATCAAGCAACCTAATAATGCGATACATTTCTTTCTATCCTTTCCAGTTTCTCACATGGTTACTTGAAAAAGACTCAATTGAAGGTACGTAATTTTTTATACACTACTGAAGTCTCTGCAACTTTGTGGTTTTCTTTTCATCTTTATCCTCTTTAAGATGGAAATTGAACCTCATTTTCCTGTCATCTTTTGGAGTTGTGCATCTTATATATGCTATTCCTCGTCATTGTCATGTACAAAATCATTTGGCTTTTAAGCTCTAAAATCCTTTATTAAAGTTTTATAAAACTATAAGAAAACCTTGAATTACCAAAAGAATTTTCTCGATAAACACTAATTCATTATTTATGTATGCAATGTCGTCGGATAATTACCGATAGATTGTATACGGAAGAGAAAGTGCACCTTACCAACAAGATAATCCATTAGTTAAGTATATTTGTTTAGAATATAAAATATATATATCTATCAAATATGTCGGTAGGTTTGATACTTTGGAGAGTGAAAAAATGTATAGCACAAAAAATATCCATAAGAAAATAACAATCACAAATGATTTAAAACCTTTAAAAAATTTTGAACTTACTATCACATGTGTTGTCCTTTACCACCAATTTTTTTCTTCCATTAAATAAGTTTCAATATAAAAAAATCAGAGTGTTGAATTATCTAATAAAGTATGTGATGTTTTTATTTTAGTTGCCTTTTCGTCAAACTTGATATGTTACCAATCTAAGTTCCAACCATAGTTGAGCTCTGTTTGGTGCATGTTTGGAAGAGAAAATTAATATCAACCTCAATTTATAACCTCATTTCATGATTCAATTGAAAATATCTTCACTGTTCCTTAATTTTTGTTATGGTAGAGGGAAAATGGTTAGGAATCTTTTCCCTTTATTCCATGAATCAAAAATAATATGCATAAAATGAAACCTTTTATCAGGGTTTAATCAAGGTGAGAAGTTGGTGAAACAATATTTGTGAGGGGTAGTTCAATGACTTCAATTGAGAATTCTTTTAATTATCTTTTCAATCCTTCTTCTTTTGTAAATAGTTGATATTGAGGATTCTTCCTTTTCATTTTTTTGTAATATAAAAAAAATAGAGTTGAAGTTAATTAAATTTTTTTATGGTTCTTGGTAGATATATTTTACTATCTCTTAGTTAAACCAGAAAGCAAGTGAAAGAGAACTAAACCTTGCATTTTTATGAATAACCAAGAAATTTGATGCGACAACTTGCCAGAAAAAATTTTCTTCTAACTATTAGTGCATTTATTTTCATTTCAGTGATAAATCACAAGATTATTGAGTAAATCTAACAGGGGTTGCCAATTTTTTAAGAAAAGCACTCTAAACATCAAGACCTTAACCAAGTGGGTTCACAAAATGGTAATAGGAGAACCATTGGCAAAACCTACAAGATTTATTGGTCTAAAATAAGCATATCCACAAAATTATTATTCAAACTCTTTTATCTTGATTAGAGGATAGATTAGGAGATTGTAATGAAACAACGAAAAACTAAGTAATTAGTGAGAATCCAATAAATATGAAAACCCTGACCTGCCTATGTGACTTGCCAAAATGTAATAGGAGAAACATCACAAGAACCTAAAGGATCTATACGTTTAAATGAAACAAACCCTAAGTTTGAGGATTTCAAACTTAGAATGACTGATGGGCTAGTACCGCTCGATGAGATAAACCAAATTAAATTTATATTTCATTATGTAGTGTGACTTCTTTTCAGTAAAGTACTTTTTTCATCCTATAGTTAAAATTAAATGCACATTTGTTTTTGTTGTTGAACTTAAATCCAATTCAATTACATGACTTTGATGTTGATCTTGAAGAATTGGAAGAACATAAACATGAAGAAAAGAAAGAAGAGATTGATGAGAATGATGATGATGATGGTGATGATGATGACGATGATGATGATGATGATGTGGAAGACGAGCAGGATGATGATGAGGATGAGGATGACAAGGATAATGATGATGACAAGGATTAACATTTTTGGATGAAAACAGGGACCAAAAGAGTAATTAAACCAACAAAAAGCACTTCCAGTACCATGCAAATTGGAAAGCATGTCAATTGAAAAGTTAAAGGAAACTATTTAAAACATTATATCCTTCTTATTAGATTTCGGTATGCTATTTACTTATACAAATATAATGTACACCAATAAGTGATTTTGTTATGATGTAAGAAATTGAATTTTAAGGTAAAATAAAAGGGGGAAGTAATTGTTTGCATTTGTAATTGGGTTTAATAAGTTTTTGTGGATAAATGAAATGCAACGAAACATATGCTACTTGTGCAATTGTTGTATAATGTAGGAGTATAGGCTTCGACAATGAAACACAATAATATATTTTACCTAAACTATTTTATTTTGTTAAATTTTTGGAGAATAAAAATTTGAACTCATCACACACCCACACTTATTCTTTTGTACTCTTGGGCAAAATTGAACAATTTCAAAACTTTATTATGGTATTTTATTACATATCTTCACTAGATGAAAGGAATTTATACAAATGGAAACAAATCAATCTTCTAGAAATCAAGTTGTCATGCACATACAAACGGAAAGATTCTTTTTTTCCACATATGAATTAATCTTTTGAGTTTACAAGATAATCAAATATGAAAGAGAAACACTCAAGTTAAATGTATATTTTCTCACCAAAATTTGCTCAAGTGTCTGGGCTTGTGTTTCCACTCAAAATATCCATGCAAGTAAACACTCTCAATGCTTAACAAGACTCTAATATTTACAGCTTTCAAAAAATATGCATTCAAAGATCATGAGGACTTTTCACAGGTTATAATGGGGCCAAGGCAAAGGTAGGAAAATTTTTTAGGATTTTTGTGTTTTTGAAATAGTAAGGTAGAAAGAATAATGGAGCATAGTTTCAAAAACAAATCCCTTTTGTTTTTTTTTCTCTTTTATCCTTTGTTGCTCTTTTTCAAATAGCAATCATTTCTCATTTCAACACTATGTCATCAACATTTTTCCTTTTGCCATTTTTATAATTTTGTGGGTGAAATACTCACCCCCACACTTTATTTCTCAACCAATCATAACATAATCCACTAGCTCCTTCTTTCTTCCTAAGGTAAGGAAAAACATGGTCTTTTTTCTTTTTAAGGTTTAGCAATATGCTCGAAACAAGAAAAACAGGTTTAAAGATCAAAGAGTCTACCAATAGATCAATGTCATGGTTAGCTTATTTGGCCAAATAGCTAAAAAAAGAAATGCCTCACTCATATCAAATCATGCATATTCACCTAAGATACAAAACAAAAGAATCAAGCTAAACATTTGAGTATAAACAAAACATGAGCAAGTCACACATGGTAGTCCATCCTTTACAGTAAAGCTCAAAACTCACAAGGTCAAAACTCTTTCACAAAAGATTTATTCCAGAAACTCTCAAATCAACTCAATTAGTAAATCACAAAAACAATCCACTCATAGCACATAACTCTTATTTTCCCAGAATTATGATCATTCCAATTAGTGAATGAAATCCCAAAATCCAATGTCAACATGTTTTATTGAAAGCAAGAATTTTTTTTTTTTAAAGAAAACAAACAGAAAACAAAATCAGAAAAGGGAGAAAATAAATTTTCTCCCCACACCCCAACACTTTATCCATGCATTGTCCTCAATGTATTCAATATATAATGCAAAGAAAAAGTATGAAGAGTACTTACCTCCTCAAGGTGAAAGGTATGCGGGAGAAGTCAAGTTCATCACATCCGTTGTCTTGTTCAACATATCTTGATTTTCATTAAATATTCGAAGACGATGTCCATTAACTTTGAAAGTTCTTTATGAGGATTCTTTCTTGATCTCCACCACTCCATAAGGAAATACTTCTATAACAACGAATGGACCTTCCCATTTGGAGCATAACTTACCACTCATAGGACCTATCATGGATTTGTATAGTAAAACCTTTTGGCCTACCTTGAAGTCCTTCCTTAAAGCAAGCTTTTGGTCAAGGAATTGTTTGGTCTTTTCCTTGTAGAACTTTGAGTTTTCATAGGTTACAAGCTTAATCTCCTCTAGTTCTTGCAACTGAAGTTTCCGCTCTTTCCCTACTTCTTCCAAGTCCATGTTGCAGGCTTTCACTACCCAATAGGCCTGATGTTCAATCTCCACAAATAGATGACAAGCCTTTCCAAAAACCACCTGAAAAGGTGACATACCCAAAGGTGCTTTGTAGGTTGTCCTATGTGCCCAAAGTGCATCATCCAATCTTGTGACCCAATCCTTTCGACTAGGCTTCACTACTTTCTCTAGTATCTTTTTAATCTCCCTGTTAGAGATCTCTGCTTGCCCATTAGTTTGGGGCTGATATGGTGTAGCAATTCGATATGTCACCCTATACTTCTTCAACATGTTCTCAAGCAGCTTATTACATAAATGAGTCCCTTGGTCACTGATGATGGCTCTTGGTATCCCAAACCTACAGAAAATGTTAGACTTGACAAAACTCATGACAACTCAAGAATCATTAGTCCTTGTAGCTATGGCTTCCACCCATTTGGAGACATAATCTACAACAAGCAAAATATAAGAAAATCCAAAAGAATGAGGAAAAGGTCCCATAAAATCAATACCTCAAATATCAAATACCTCACAATATAGCATGGGTTGTTAAGACATTTCATCCCTTCTTGTAATGGATCTTGCTACCCTTTTACACTGTTCACAATTTTCATATACCCTTTGTGCATCTTTAAAGATAGTAGGCCAATATAATCCACAATCCAACACTTTCCTACATGTTCTTTGTGTACCATAATGTCCACCAAAAGAGACGAATGACAGAACTCAAGCACAAAAGGTATCTCGATATTTGGAACACATCTCCTTATGACTTGGTCACTACCAATGTGCCATAAGATTTGGTCTTCCTATATATAGTACTTTGGCTCACTTTTTAACTTGGTTCTTTCATACTTGGAGAATGAAGGAGGAATAGCAGAAGCAACCAAATAGTTAACAATATCAGCAAACCAAGGTTCAAGAAACATACCTTTCACAGCAGTCAATGCTAGGAGGACTTCATCAGGAAAGTTATCTTGAATAGGAATGGTATCTTCTCCATTTTCAATCCTACTAAGATGGTCAACTACTAAGTTATGTTCCCCACTTCTGTCTTGAATCTCAATGTCAAACTCTTGGAGCAGTAGCATCCATCTAATCAACCTTAGCTTCGAATCTGCTTTCTTCAGAAGGAATTTTAATGTTGCATGATTAGTGTAAACAATTACCTTGGAACCAAGTATATACGGTCTGAATTTGTCCAAGGCAAACACAACAGCTAATAATCCTTCTCAATTGTGGTGTAGTTAGCCTGCGATGTGTCCAATGTTCTGGAAGCATAATATATCAGATGTGGTAGCTTCCCATCTCTTTGTGCAAGCACCACTCCTATTGCAAAGTTTGATGCATCACACATCAACTCGAATGGTAATGTCCAATCAGGTGGTTGGATGATAGGAGTGGTGGTAAGCGCCTTTTTCAATGTATCAAAAGCATATTTGCACCTCTCTCCAAAGTCAAATAGTACATCCTTTTGCAGCAAGTTGGAGAGAGGGTTGGTTATCTTGCTGAAGTCCTTAATAAACCTCTTGTAAAATCCTACATCTCCAAGAAAAGGTCAAACCTCTTTCACAGATATCCTTGATAAACCTAACTGTGAAATAATATCAATTTTAACAGGATCTACAGATATCCCATTCTTGGAAATAATGTGTCCTAAAACTATACCTTATTCCACCATAAAATGACATTTTTCAAAATTTAAAACAAGGTTAGTTTCCTCACATCTTTCCAAGACTTTTGCAAGACTAGACAAGCAATGATCAAAAGATGAACCATATATACTAAAATCATCCATAAAAACCTCAATACAATGCTCCAACAAATCTGTAAAAATACTCATCATACATCACTGAAATGTCCCAAGAGCATTGCAAAGGCCAAATGACATCTTCCTATAAGCATATGTACCAAATGGACAAGTAAAGGTGGTCTTATGTTGATCCTCTGGGGCTATACAGATTTGAAAATACCTAGAGAATCCATCAAGAAAATAGTAATGAGACTTACTTGCCAATATGTCTAACATTTGGTCTATGAATGGTAACAGGGAGTTTCCCATCCCTCTCAAGATAAGCATATTTCAAATGAGATGGTTAGGGTTTCAACTCCAAAGTGGGTGGTTATTCCACAAATGACAACATTTTATTTCCTAAGGTAATTTCAGCCACCTCAGCATCACACTCGGATGCCACATAGGTATCAACTAGTGAAACCGCGTCCTCAATATCACATGTTTTAAAGTTTCCTTTGTCGTCTAAAATTGTGTACGACATATTCGAAAAAGAAAAATCCAAAGAAGAAGAAAAACCAGAAAAAGCGTCCAAAAAACCAACAGCAAAATTGTTCATTACATCACTTAGTAAATCAATACAAAACAAAGAATGGTCTTCAGTCGGGTGCTTCATGGCTTCCAACACATTGAACTGCACCTTCTCGTCTCCTATCTCCATAGTCAATGATCATGCATGTACATCTATCTTGGTATGTGTTGTCATCATGAACGATCTTTCCATGATAATTGTAGTTGAACTCATTCATTCATCATCCTTCATGTCCAAGATATAGAAATCTGCAAGAAAAATTAACTTGTCCGCTCGGACAAACACATCTTCTAACACACATGCACGGTTAACTGTGCTACGGTTGGCTAGTTGAATGACCACACCTGTAGTCTTAAGAGGTCCAAGATGAAGAAAAGTAAACACTGACAAAGGTATCACATTTATAGAAGCCCCTAAATCTAACATGGCACTGTCAAACTTGGTACTTCCTATTACACAAGGGATAGAAAACATACTTGGATCCTTGCATTTTTGTGGTATTTCGATAGGTCTCTTGATCAAGCTTGATACATTTCTTCCCAAGTTCACAACCTCATTATCCCTAACACACCTTCTATTTGTGCAAAGTTCTTTAAGAAACTTGGCGTATTTCGGAATTTGCCTCACAACATCCAACAAAGGGATGTTTATCTTTATCTTCTTGAAAGTATTCAAGATTTCCTTGTCCAACTCCTCCAACTTCTTAGTTTTTGGTTTCAAACGATTTGGATAGGGAGGAATGGGAGGATAAGATTGGGAAGAATTAGAAGAAGAAGAAGAAGAAGAATTAGAGGATACTAACCTGGAGTCATTAGTGGGTATATGTGTCTCAAATGTACATGGTATTGGTTCGCCTGATCCTCCACTTTTATCAATGGGTGCAAATTCGTTTTCCTTATCTTCATTCTCTTGGGCTTCCTCAAGCCCTCATACATGCTTACCCAATCTTAAAGTAATAGCACTTATATTACGCGGGTTGACCATAGTTTGTGCAGGTAGTTGACTTGATCCTTGATTAACTTTATATTCTAACTTCTCCACCCTTTGAGTCAAGTCAGTAATCATCATTTTTACTTCACCATTCTACTCAACCATAACATTCATAAATTTTTCTACCAGTGATGCAACATTTGGTTGAGGTTGTTGTCTCATCTGAGGAGAAACATAAGGTTGCTTGTGTTGTTGATTACCCCATTTAATATTTGGATTATTTTTTCAACTTGGATCATACCTATTGGAGGACAAGTCATAATTATTCTGAGATGTTCTATTTCCTCCAACCATGTTGGTAGTAAAAGCTTGAGATGGTTCCTCCACAATAGTTCCTGTTAAGCTATGGCATTCATCAGTATAATGGCTTGTTGAAGTACAAATTCCACACACCTTTGCTATTTTTGGAGTTGAAGTTTTGAACAAGCTTGCAATCTCATCAAGCTTCTTTTCTAACCCAACTATTCTTTCATCCCTCTTTTTTTCATTTGCTGCATAAGTCTCAACTTCGTGAACTCCCCTTAACGATGTCACTCAATTTGCTCTTGTTTCATATTGTTGGCTATCAGTTGCCTTTCGTTCAATCAACTCTAGCAGCTTGTGGCAATTGATCTAGAAAAGATCCTCCGCTTGCAGCATCTTCCCATTGTCTATCTAACAAAATCATTCCTTCATAAAAGTATTGAATGAAGGAATGCTCTTGCATTTGATGCTGAGGACAAGATGCACAAAGTTTGTTGAATATTTCCCAATATTCACTAAGGTTTTCTCCTTCTCGCTACTTAATTTCATAAATTTCTCTACAAACGGTGGCCACTCAAGATGTAGGGAAATATTTCTCAAGAAATATTCTTTCCATAGTTGCCTAATTAGTCATCCTTAATGAAAGGTAGTACCAGCAATCTTGTGCCGCTCCTTGAAGAGTAAAAGGAAAATCCCTCGTTTTGAGAGTTTCTAACGCGGTCGTAGGAGATCTAAAGTTTTCACAAATCATATGGAATTGACTCAAGTGTTTGTGTGGATTCTCTCCTGATAACCCATGAAATTGTGGCAATGCCTTTAGTAGATCAGTCTTGAGCTCACATTGGCCTTTTGGGTATTGGATGTTGTTGTTGATGATGGGATTGTTGGATGTGGCCAACTGTTTGATGGTTCTCTCCTCCATTATGTTTGGATTTGGATCTGATGAAAGATCAAAAGATATATTTGTGGATGGAGGGGATGAAGGTATTGTTTCTGTAGTAGCTTTAGATGTAGAATGTTTTCTCTCAGTAGAACACTCGAATTCAAGTCTTTTATGTGCTTTGCGCAAGTTCCGTTCAAGTTTCGGACCAAATTGATAGATTTTACCCAAGTTGGCTCGGGTCATGCACTATGCAGTCTGAAGACGTTCCTTTCGTTTTTTTAATTTTTTTTCTTGTTAGTATTTTGTAAAAAGATTTCAAGAAAGAAAGAATTTAAGATGTTGTTGGGTTCACTCCCAAGAAAGAGAGGTGCGTCACAATGAACAACTTAAATACTAAGTCTTTCCTAGCCAGAGTTTTCCTAACTAATCTCAAAATATTTCTAAAGAGAAATTTTTAATCAAAACAAAAACATAAAATTTCTAGAAATATCAAAAATAACTAAAGAATACAAAAAAAAAAACTCAAACTCTATTAAACGTAAATGCGTTAAAAAAATAAATAATAAAATAAAAAGTTAAATAAATGAATAAGAATCAAAATAAAGAAAATACTAACTGTATTCCCCGGCAACGGCACCAAATTTGAGAACGCTGTCGTTAAGTAATCAAATTACCACTACTTAACTATAGCAACTTCAATATTGCTAAGTTAGTAGTCAACAAACTAGATAGGGTTAAGATAACCCTGAGTCGTCTCTCAATGAATACGGAATTGATTTAAAATATTTGATTCTTATAAAAATGCAATTAAAGCTAGTAACTATAAAAATATGGGGTTTTGATATGCAAAGAATGAATGTCACACAAATAAAAGATTGTAGACACAGTAATAGTAAATAGGTCAATTCCACTACTTTTTCAAAATAGGATTCTTCATCGATTATCTAGAGATTATTGTTAAATTAATTATTGTTGTTGATTTCAAATTAATTAAAGTAAATTCTTAATTAATTTGTTGGCGTTCTTACTATTAACCAAAGTAAATTCTCAATTAAAAGTAAGAACTTTGTAGATTAGTCATAGTAGATTCAATCAAAGTACATTCTCAATTAAAACTATGCCTAATCATTTATATTCTTTTATCTCTAAAATCAAGCAAAAATTTAATTAATCAAACTAAATTCTTGATAAATTCTAATTAAAGTTTTTACCTCTAATCAAAGTACATTCTCAATTATAGCAAAAACCCATTTAATTACATGAAAGTTTCTAAATTTAATCAAAGTAAATTCTCAATTAAAGTTAAAAACCCTTAACTCATGTGATTAACATGTGTGTAGATTAAAACATATAACTATTTAGCTATGATGTAAACCATTACTTTTCACGTGATTCAGAGATAAAAGACATAGATGAAATATAAATCTCAACAAAAATCAAAAGAACAAATACATTAATTCATCTAACCTCAGAATCTAGTTAAGAAATTACAGTGGAATCAACCCTAAAAGCTTAGCCCTTCATGGCTTGGATGAAATACATGATAATATGATGAAGGAAAGAAAATGAAAAGAAATGAAGAAAGAGAAATGTGGTGGATGACGGTATTTGCCAAAACTAGAGAGTTGTTAAGTGTCTTTCTTCTGTTCCCTTAGGCCTCTTTATATAGATTTCAATTGGACTTGGACTTTATTTGTTCGGCTGCTAAAATCTTTTATCTTTATTTAATTAATTAGCAACTTAATTTCTGTCCAATTTCCAATTTTGCCCCTCTTGTTTGATTGTTTTTGCAGTTTTGACCAGAATGTGACCAGAGTTGATTGCTGTTTTGACCATTTGACCAGATTTGACCTGTTGACTGTCCTATCAGAGGCTGACATGTGGCAGTACACTTTCTCTCTCCAAAATTAGGGTTTCATGGAAGCTTGGTTACGGCATCAATGGAAGCTTGTGGCTGTCGCTTCAAACATGATGGAGAGCATTATTGTTGGCTTGTTGCAGGTCCAATGGTGGCTGCGTTTTCTTCTCCGGCGAAGGTGTGATGGTGGAACACTGCGTGGAGGTTGAACACTCTTGCATCATGGTGGCTGCGTGAATGGGTGCTGCAATGATGTTGCATCGTTCTTCTTCTTTGATCTGGTGCGCGAAGGTTCGAACAGGTGCTGCAATGGAGGTTGCGGTGGCTATGATTGGTTTAGATTTGTTGCAAGCACGGTGGTTATGGTGGCTCTGATTGGTTCACATGCATGTGCAAGGATTATGCCCACGTGGCTTCTTCTAGTTGGTCAACTCAATTAATGGATGATTGCCACATGGCATGATCTGGTTGAATGGAATTTAAGTGGTAGGAGGGGTGCAGAACAGGTTTTTGGGTGGTCCATTTCAGGAGGAGTGTGTACACTAAAACTGGGGGTGCATTTAGCTCCTGAATTATTCTTTTCCAGAATTTTCTGATTTTGCACTTATTTTGTAACTTTGAATATTTCAAATTCACACTTTTTATGACCCAAAATAAATTTGAGCTGCATTAACAACCGTTAGAATATCCAATAGTATTTTATGCAACTAAAATCAATTTTTGCGCCATTTTTACCTTACGTACTCAATAAATCCAATAATCACAAATCCTAATTAAATCAATTATTAAGAACAAAAGTTTTATTAAATCCCCAAATTTCAACATTAAATGAGGGCAAAAATTTGAACTCATGTGATCCACTTTTTTACCACCAAATCTTATTTATCATGAATTTTGTCATATGCCAGTTGACATGTCAAGTACTAGGGGTTAACAATATGAATTTAGGATTGGATAGACCTCATGCAACAGTGTGCAATATTCACACTCGTCATACAAATATATGTTATGTGTGTGATTCAACTACGAATAAAAGCAAACCCCTTGACTAGACAATGTGAATGTTGGATTACATCATTTGAATCTAGGGAGCCCACAAAAAAAGGCGGATCGAGTCAAAGAATCCAGTCCACTAGCTCGTTTCAACCAATCTGACGGGGCCAGCATGGGAGCTTAACAGGCCAGTCCCAGACCGTTTTAAAAGTAAAAAATGTGTTTTATTTGTGTTGTGTTGTGTTTCTTTTATTTTCTTGTTTCGAAACAAAAATCAAATACCACTCACTCACTCACAAACTCACATAGCTCTAAAACTAACTTTCATCTCATTTCCACACTCCCTCATTTTAGGTCTCTCCTAACAGCACACCATGACGATAATGTCATAGGACAAAGCAGGCACGACGTTGACGAAACAATGACCCACCACGACGAGTTCATTGCATCGCAACCCAATAAAATTATAAAAATTATCTATTTTTAAGATTGTTTCTTTATACAAGATTATTTATAATTTAATAATAGTTTTTTAGTTTAATAATAATTAGAATAATAAATATTTTGTTGTGATAAAAAAAAGTTGGCACACGTACATGCATATAAGTATTCCCATTAGTAAAAGGAAAACAAATAAGAATTAAAAAATATTTCAAATATTTTTTTACCGTTTTTCTCTAAATTGTAATCAGATCTCTTTCTCCATATTAATAAAGATTATAATATGTTAATTGAATAAAATCTTACATAAACAATTTAAAATAATTATAATTTAAATTCATATATAAATTATTTTAAACTTCAATTCAGATGTCGATAAAAAATTACATTTTTGACAGTAAAATTATATATAGAACTAAATGAAAGTTTTTGTTAAATTGTGGTCGTAAAACTACACTACCAGAATGAGTTATCAGATTAAGTTAGAAAATAAAAAATAAAAATAATTATATAAAAATAATCAAAACAATATTTTATATGATAAAAATAAGAAATAAATAAAAATATAAAAGAAATAAAAATTTATTAAATGTGTGTTCTTAAAACGTTTTGATACTTCATTGAAATCAAAGAAAGAAAAATAAAAACTATAATTTAGAGCATGATTAGAAGGAAAATACCTTCTAGATATACGAAAATACCTTCTAGATATATGAAAATCGTAAATCAGTATGTAGTTTTCATATAATAATAATTTATTATAAAAAATTACTCTAATCTTAAGATTTACGATTCTTTCAGAATCACAAACATAAATCATAATACATTAATAAGATACATTAATCAGTTTGTGTGTTTCCTCGCTAGTGGTTGAACATTGCAAGATATCCTCCGCAACACGTTGGTAGTTCCCATTTTGTTGGTTTCTCCATAGTTTAAGCCGAGGATAGAGGGGTCTATGACCCATACCTCTATAAATATTGTTCACACTATACTCCCAAAGAGCTCTCTCACTCTCATGCCTTTTGCTCTCTTCTTTCTATTATCATAAATCCTAAGTATTTGTTATAAAATAGTTTATCTTGCTAGATTTTGAGTATCTCATAATTTTTTAAGAAATTCTTATTGTATCCTGAAAAAATTGTTTATATACAATGGATAAATCACACCTCGTCCTGTTCTCAGCATATTTCATTCAACACTAAATATATAAATATATAAACATATAAATATAAAAATATATATATATATATAATATAAAAATATAAATATACTTTGCTAATAAAAAAACGTCGGATTCCTCCACGTTTCAATGCTAGTGGTGCTTATCACTGTGGTTTGGAATGAATGGAATAAAAAATTGATGATAAAACATTTGGTCCTCTCACCGTCACTCAGCTCTCTGATTTTTCTTTTTTCTTTTTTTTTTTTTTTCTGTTCCCAAAACTTTCACTCTCTGTTTTTCTGTCCGCAGACATTGCCTCCCTTTTCCTGCCATATAACCATTTTTGCAATTTGGAGATACTTTGAAAATGTCACTGTTATAAGCCCACCAAACTGTGGTGGGAGAGGATTTGAGAGGGGTTCAAAGAGCAAGGGTGTGTGGGTAAAGAAAAAATGGGCTATTAGACAACCAAAACAAACACGGTGTATAAAACAAAAAGGTGTGGATAAAAAAAACATTGGGTTGAGGGATGAAAATAAAAATGGATGGTGTGAAAGTATAAAACGTGTTAGGTACATGTCTACCATGGTAAAGTTGAATGAAAAAAAAAAAATCTAGGGATGTAGATAATGAAAGCAGGAGTTGTTGGGTCAAAAGGGACTGCAAAAAGGAAAATCAATTGGTCAACATATTTAAAAAGTCTGTTATTGGGCCGAAGATGATGAAAAAAAAGTACGGTTGTACATATTAAAAACATGAGTTATTCGGCCAAAAGGGGTATAAAAAGAAAATGGGATTTGTACATATTAAAAATTTGAGTTATTGGGCCAAAAGGAGGCGAATAACGAAAACCCATGGGGTGTACATATTAAAAACGTGTGTTAATTAGCTAAAGAGGGTGAAAAAGAAACTCTGGGAGGTGCACAATTAAAACGCGTTAGGGCTTGAACCCTTAGAGAAGGAGTATGAAAAGAAAATGATGGAGGCGCATGTATTAAATCTTGTTGGACTTCTTGGTTGGATGGACCATGCTGAAAGGTGTAAGTGGAGGGGGATGTAAATTGCAAAACTAATGGATTGATCAATTAATTAATTTTTTTTATTTTTTTAAATTTTTTTTAATAATACCTTTATCTTGGGTTTTGTATTTTATTTCATCCTCTTTTGCTTTTTTGCTTGCCCACTTTTAGAGTTAATCAAATAGGTAATTTTGAAACTTTTTTAGAAAATAACATTTTATTTTTTCTGACAAAATTGAGTACTACAATGTTAAAAATACCATGCATCATTTATATATTATTCACATCAATGTTAAAGAAAAAAAATCATAACATGTATTAGCATAATCATGCATTATTCACATTTATACTATCATTTGAAAGGAAAAAGATGATAACATATGTCAGCATAACCATACATCATGCATATATCATTCACATTTTAAAAAAAAAAAAAATCACGTGTGCTAGCATAATCATACATCATGCACATATAATTGTATCATCGTTCAAAATATAAAACAAAAATATCATAACATGTGTGACCATACTCATGCATATATCATAACATGTGCACATATTATCATCAATGTTCAAAACAAAAATTCAAAACATGTATTAGCATCATCATCATGTATCATGTCCATGCATCACCATCAATCTTTCAAGAAGAAAATTTTCTCTATCTTTCGAATTACAACCCCCTCATTCATATGAATAATGAAGGGTTATCAAATCCTATCCTTTAAAAAGAAAAATCTTTTCTAAATTTGGATCACATAAACGGAGCTTGGTTGTTTTAAGTCTTCCCGCTAAGCGTATTTAATCGATTTTCACTGAACAAATCGACTATTGGATTGTTTGCGAGCATCTCCACCGTTCAGCACAACGATTCTAGCAAATATTTACAAAACTCCACAGGTCTAACCTTATAGTTAGGACATCCCCAAAATTGTCTTCCACCATTCTTAATGATTCTAGCCATTCTCAGCATAACAAGCTCCCCACAACGGCAAGTGGGTACTTCACCTAACTATCTAGAGCCATCACTATTAAAGGAAAAGCTCTTAGTTCACATCTCTCATGAATTATGTAACATCCCGTCCGAATATTACGAATTTAAAAAAAATAAAATAGAAATAAATCATTAAACATCATTTATTATAATTTCATTTCCCAAAAACGCGGGAAAATTTTAAACTTTATTACATTATAAAGTATCTCAAAACCTTAATTTATAAACTCAATTATAAAAGTCATGTTCAATAATCCAAAGATTACAAGTATGTAAATTTCATAAAAAGAATAACTTTGTAGAAAATTTCCCAGATATAGCCCTCGTTCTGACTCTACGCCTCACCAGATCCACCTCCAACATCATCTGCTTTCGTGTACCGCACACACTCATCACCAAACATAAGCAAATAGGGTGAGCTAATAGTATATAAAACATATACAAATCAGATATATATAAACAAACAAACATCAAAGGAACTCCATCCTTTGATTCCAAACCACATGGTCACCACCATGTTATCCATGTTCTACGCCTTTAGATGAATACCTTAAGATGTATTGCCGCCACACCTACAAGCCACAACTTGTAGAACACGTGCGGGAAACTAGCTATGGACCATACTCCATAACACTAGGTGGAGTTCCCAATACGAACATAGTTCATAATGTCCAAAGACTACCAAACTCATCAGTCACATACTGAGGAGGGCAATCTATCAGGACTCATTCATACGAGCCACAACTCACACACTCACACTGGCAACACTAGCCAACCTGAGCCACAACTCAAGAGTTCCTCGTGTTCATCTGCCATCCCGAGCCACAACTCAAAAGATATCATTCCGAGCCACAACTCAAGGAATGTCACGTGTTTAACCCTTATCCCGAGCCACAATTCAAGGGATACGTTATGAGCTACAACTCAAGGAATACCAGCAAGTCAACCTTCGAGGTATTACCAAAGCTTTGTAGACCACGCACATCAACAGCAATCAAAACACAGTTTTTGGCTCTGCAATATCGCCTGGCGCTGCTCTTGAGCTGCCAAGTGAAACACGCTTCCAGATCGCCTAGCAGGGGATACGTGCCTCCAGGCGCCAAGCGCCTCGGTTTCCTTTGTCTATAGGTATCGCCTAGTGGGACGTTCTTCACCCCCAAGCGCTAAGCATCACAACAACCTTCTAGAATTGCAACTATCGCCTAGCGGTCCAATACCACTTCCAATTGCTACACCAGTACTCGCGTAGTATTGATTTTCAAGCACACAGTACAGATTCAATTCTCAATCACATTGACAAACCTTAAACAACCAAAGCAAAGTTACTTGTATCAATTCCCTCACTTGCTAGCTCATTACCAATATCCTACACCCATATAGGTTCACCAACTCAAGTATATCAATCCTTTGAATTTCCTAAGGTCAACCTTACCAATTCTCCATATACCACTATTAACATCATAACACTTATATTCTATCTCTATCCTTTACCCCAGATATTACCTCAATCTTCACCCTACTCCAATAACATCACAATTATACCTTAATAATATTTACACCACATTTTCAACGTAGGTAGATCCCCATAACATCCCCAACTCCTAAAACTATACTCCACATGATCCAGATTACTTTCCCAACCTCCACTATACGCCAACACACAATGCCCACTGCTCTAATCAGTTGCCTGGCGGTAACGGGAGTGTCGCTACGAACCTTACCAAATCCAAATTTCCAATTTCTCTAAGTTTTCGACTTAATAGTCTGCACTCACATGATTAAGTTCATATTTTGTTCATACACTTCCCACACACAAAACTCAATTAACATCCTTCCCTTAATATGATCAAAATCTAAAACCCCAATTCTTAAACCCTAATATTCATCGTTGATCAATTCCACTCAATTCCTTTGCATTACACTGAAATTCATAATTTGTTCATTCTCTCACTCCATCCATGATCTAAACCACTTTCTCTCTTGATCAAAAATAGCCTAGAAACCCCAAAACATCAAAATCAAGCCACATTGCTCGCGTCGCCTGGCGGGTGTTCATCACCGTCAAGTAGGGATGGCAAAATGGGCCCGGCCCGATGGGTCGGCCCGCCAGCCCGACTGAAAAAGTATGGGCCGGGCCACGAATTTCAGCCCGCCAGCCCATGACAGCCCGGCCCGTCAAGCCCGCTGGCCCGTCGGGCCAGCCCACGGGCCAAAACGGGCCAGCCC